>Ga0233415_10000004_pt1 | contig 213415 bp, 263 predicted proteins | sample Na_anoxic_12_MG_FD_188631 | JGI IMG/M metagenome (GOLD analysis project Ga0233415, IMG submission 188631) | Seawater microbial communities from Saanich Inlet, British Columbia, Canada - Na_anoxic_12_MG | ecosystem: Environmental > Aquatic > Marine > Inlet | place: Canada: British Columbia...
TCAGCATGGGTAGCTCCCTGTTAGTCTGATTGCGAAACGAACGAGAAATCGAAAAGGAGTAGATCGGATCGTTACAAATTTTGGAGATTTAGCTTTGATGGTCAAAGCGTCCGGCTGAAGACCGGAATCATCACCCTCGGTGAGCTGTATCATAGATTTGATTTTGGACTGGGCTTCTACATGGGTAGTTGGCACAGTATCGACGTGAACAAGAAGCTCTACGGGTCGGAGGATTAAACATGGCTGAGAAGTTCGTACTGGGAAAGCAAGACCTGGATCACCTGATACGGGGCGGAGAGCTGCGAACGACCAACGGGACGTGCGTAGTGTTGTCGGATATCGGGAATGATCAGGTGCAGTACCTGGCTGAGCGGTTGGGGCATGTGCCGCCCTTGGTTGGGAAGATAAGAGAAGTTCACAGCATGGTGCTGGAACAGGTACCCAGGGTGCATTTCCTAAAGGACGGGCCACTCAAGGAAGATCCCTTGAAGGGCTTGTCTGTGCCGGGATGGCACGAGTAGGTAATTTGGGGCCAAGGAGAGGGCTCAACTATGATGATCCATCGCAGGCCAAAATTGCTCTGGCCCGAGTACTCGATTGCAGGCGGTCGCCGTTCTTTATGTCAGCTGGATACTGTCGAGAATTGCGGGCTTCGTCCACTCAAATGTGCAGGCTGGGATTTGATTCAAAATCCGGAATTTAACTTCCTGACTTTGAAGCTAAAGCCGAACACCGAACGTACTGCCGAACGCTGGTATGAGCAGTTTTGCTACCTCGGCCAGGACAAGGATGTGGTCGTCAAGACTCGTAACTATGATGTGAGATTGCACCGGCCAATCTGCACTGACCTGGACAAGTTCAAGATCTGTTTTCATTACCTGGTCGGACCACATGAGCCTGTTTATTTCTGAGGGGAACCATGCACGTAGCTGTGTCGAGCGACGGGGAGATGTCGCAGCAAGAGATGCTGAGGGAGTTAGCCGAAGCCCGTATCTGTCCCGTCATGGTGTACGAAGAGAATGGGAAGCAGATTGTCCCGCTGTTCAAATCCCCGCAATTGGCTCTCGAGTTCGCCAAGCGGAACACACCGAAGGAGTACAGCATCGGCACCATGGAAGCTGGTGAAGATGACCTGGCTGCCCTGAAAGCTGATGGTTTCGAGCCCACAGTGTTGGAATGGCCGAACAAGCGGCAATGCAATGTCCATGTCTTGCAGCTGACCAAGGAGACTGAAACCCACAAGCGTGGGTACCGGAATACCACTTAGTCTTGAGAGAACACACGGCAACTGCCACAATGGCTCACGTTGCCGGAGTGAGGATGGTTGCACTATCAGAAGAAGAATCACAAGCAATTGAGCACGATTCGCTGTACGATGGTGAGTTGTATGCCTACTTTGACGAGGATGGTGGGGAGTAACTCCCAACTCATTACACAGGGATGTGATTGATGCCGTACAAAAGTGACGCCCAACGCCGGTACTTTAACGCTAATCGAGAGGAGCTCGAAGCTGAGGGCGTCGACGTGGACGAATGGAATGAGGCTTCTAAGGGCAAAGACATGCCGGAGAAAAAGGCTTACGCTGCGGATACGTCGTTTGCCGATGACTACGACGATACTCAATTGCGAGAAGCACTGGCAGAGCGTGTGCGTATGATCGCTCAGTTACGGGCACACCGAGATTCTTTGCTAGATGCTCAGTCTGGTTATATGCCTGAGAAGAGTGCTGTTGCCCGGCTGGCCAAAGCGGCTGCCGACATCTCCCTGGTGACCGTCCTGGATGACGACGACAACATGCTGTTGATTCGTCGGAGCAAGGAGAACACCCGTTCCGGTATGTGGGAGAACCCACTGGGACACAAAGATCCAGGTGAGACCGACATTCAGGCAGCTCGCCGGGAACTCAAGGAAGAAACTGGTCTGACGGCCAAACTGCTACCCAAGACTACCGCCGTTATGACTCCAGACGGGAAGAAACAGCTGCGGCTGTACGTTGGGAGAGTCAAGGGTGTGAAGCCGGACGTGTCGTTGGCTCCTGAGGAGCACGACAAACATCGCTGGGTTAAACCATCCAGCCTGGGTAAGATCAAGAAGACCAACAAGGACATCGTCAAGAACACCAAGCGGTTATTCGACAGCAATGGTGTGGAGATCAAGGTAGCCAACTGGCTCAAGCCGCTGATGCAAGGGGCTGGCAACATCTTCAAGCGGCAGATCGCCCCACCAGTGGCCGCAGGTGCTGCTGGTTATGTGGCTGCCCCTGCTTTCCAGGACATCGCTGGCATTGAGTCCGACATGGGTCGTGAAGCTCAACGCCTTGGCACCGCCGCGGGAGCTGCCAGCCTGGCCAGCCCTTGGTTGCGGCAGAAGATGTGGTCCAAGAACACACTGGGCAAAGATCTGGCCCGCTTGATGAAGAAGAACCCACAGTACAGTGGATTCGGCCTCAACGAGATCAAGAAGCTCCATCCGGAGATCGGCAAGGGCATTGCTCCCCTTCGGGGAACGGTCACCACAGGTGCACTGCTGGCTGCTCCGACAGTGCTGGGCGGTTACTCGGACGCAGCCAAGCGGATGACCGAGACCTTTGAACGCAAGCTCAAGGAAAACCCTGAGATTGTGAATCCCTCGTATCACGTTGGCCAAGCGATCGACAAGACGCTCAACAGCGATCGAGCAAAGAGCACCCAGAAGGGCCTGACTGACGTTGCCAAGCACATGGGAGGCTCTTTGGCTGGCAGCCTGGGCGGTTCAGCCTTAGGCTATGGCAGTGGGGCCTTGCTTGGTAGCATGTTGATGCCCGGCGAGAGTGCTGACTACAAAGAGCTCGACGAGAAGGGTTATCGTGCTCGGCGTAATCGTGAACGCATGAAATCAGTCTTGAAGCTCGTCGGTATGTACGGCGGCGGGATTGGAGGAGCCATGCTCGGGCAGAAGTACCTGCCCGGGTTGATGGACAAATTAACCAAACAGAAACAGGGAAGTGACATGGTAACCATGATCGAGAAGTTGGCTCGTCAAGCTGCCAGTGAAGCCGAAAAGGAAGAGAAGCCCAAGCGTGACGGCGACGGGGATGGCAAGGTCAATGATGGCACTTCTGCCGAAAAGAAAGCCCCAAAGAAGAAACCGAATACAGACAAGGCTCTAGGGACTGTCCAAGGGGCCTATGTGGCTGATGCCACTGGAGCAACGTCGGAGGAAAGGGCTGCCGATAAGATTACTGAGCGATTTGGTGATCGAAACGATCTGGGTGCTTACGATTCCCTGCTGACCGGCCTGGCTCCGTACTCCAAGCAGATCCACAAGCGTATTCGCCGTGGAGCATCCCGTCAGGCTGAAAGTGGTGCCCTGCGTCATCTCAGCAACCTGGATCCGACGCGTGAAGGAGGAACAGAAGGACTTGTTGGGTTGGCTACTGGTCTGGGCAGCAAAGACACATCCGACCAAGAGGCTGTCACGGCTGAGCGGTACAAGAAGAAGATCAAGTCCCACCAAGCCAAGCTGTCCGACCCTGATGGGGAAACCACGAAGCGTCAAACGCCTTGGCACTTGGGGATGCAGGGTCGATTCGCCAACCTTGATTCGGATGTGGCCGGACACGCGTATCACCGCAAAGAGACACCATTGAGTTACTGGCTCAATCCACTTGATAAGACTGGGCCATTTATGGAGCTGGGTAATCGAGCACAGCGTCGGATGACGGCTGGTGGAGCTGAGCCTGAGGACACAGTGGGCCGCTTCGCCATGAATGCCATTCCACTGGCCAGTCTGATCATGGGCGGTGAGGGAGCCAAACAGAAGATTCGACGAACCGCGGACAAGAACGACATTTATGCTCCTGAGGCCAAGCCTGACATCAAAGATTTGGCCAAGGCTGCTGCCCTCTCAATTCCACCTGAGCTGTTGGCCAAGATGCAGGCAATGGGGCCAAGCTCGACGAACGCCTTGAAAACTCTCGGCGGTGCTCTGGGTGGCGGCACGCTGGGTGGATTAACTGGAGCTGGTGGTGCTGTCGGTGCAACGGTTGGTGGACTCAAAGGCTTGTTCAGCGATCCAGGTGAAGACGAAGAAGGAAACAAGAAGAGTCGCCTTATGGCTGCCTTGAAGGGCACACTTGGCGGTGGAGCCTTGGGAGCAGCTGGTGGACTTGCTGTTGGTGCTGGTGGTCTGGCTGGTGTTGGGCTTGGAGGTGCAGGCGGATCAAGTCTGGCTGGGTTGTTCCACCAGAAAGCAGGAATTGACCAACTGGCTAAAGTCTCAGCAAGAGCGTGTGCCTAATGTTCATTGTCTTGGCTGATTACAGAACAGGGTCACACCTGCTCAAGTCGTTGTTGATTACTTGTAAGTTCCCGTGACAGAACTGCACACCAACCTGTATAAAATACTAAAATACGGAAGTTCGTCAGCCATCCGGCTTAAGGAGAAGCAAAATGTCAATGCAAGAACGTCCATTCCTGCCTCCGCAGTTAATGAATCCCATGATGGGAGGCATGAGCTTTCCGGCAGTCAACAAGTTACCGCAGAATCCAAACCCTTTGGCCAAGGCTGCCCCTGCTCATACCGTCAGGGCGGATGCCGCGGGGATTCAGGAAGCAATGGCTAAGCGAGGAGCAAGCTTGGGGCTGGGTAATGTGCCTCAAGGTACTGGCCCTCAGCAGATGTTCAATGCGATGACTCAACTGGGCCAGGCCAAAGCCTTGGTTGATCCTACGGAGACACTCAAGAAGGAACGTCTCTCTCGTGGCGACTTCGAGGGTAAGCTGGATGAGTTGGCTCAACGCAAGGGCGACAAGTACAACTTCAGCGAGATGAGGAAGGATCCCAAGACCCATGCAATCCTCAAAGGGCTCCTCGGGGCACTTGCCGGAGGCGGTGTCGGGTATCTTGGTGGCGGCGGTATTGGTAGTACTCTCGCTGGTGCGGCCATTGGCGGAGCTGGTGGAGCTGGAATTGGAGCGTTGGGAGCAAAGAACGAGAATCGAAAGCTCCACTCAACAGCCAAAGTCCTCAAAAACTATGGACTCCTTCAACCTGAGTACCTCCGACAGGCTCTCCCGTTGTTGAAGCAGAGCGATGATAAAGAGGCCGGAGTACTCAGTGGTGGTCTCGGCGGGGGTATTGCTGGATCGTTGGCTGGGCTGCTGGGTAATCTCGGCTACCAGGCCTATTCGCATTATTCGCCAGGCATCAAGGCCAAACAGCGGCTGGACAAGTCAGGTTTACCTGACTTCATGAAGAAACGCATCACTTCTGTAGGTACGCAGATGTATCCAGACTTCAAGCCGGATATGGGGCAGGCTGGTCGTATCGCTTTGATGGGCGGTCTCGGCGGCGGATCACTTGGTGCCTTGGAAGGCCACTTCGATGGTAAGCGTGAGCAGGCCGAGAAAGAGCGTCAGGCAATGCAGGAAGAGCAATTGCAGTTGTTGCGACAGATGCAGCAGATGCAGCAGGCACAGCTGACCAAAGCCAGTGCTCAGGACAACAACGCTGATCGACTCTCTGCCTCAGGCGAGAACTCCGGCGTCACGTTCAAGCACGACGATCAAGGTCACCTGACCGGTGCCGACGCGTTCAAGACGCTGGACGGGTACATGAAGAAGGCCGGGATGAACACGTTCCAGCGTCAATTCTTTGGCCGACTGATTGAGCAAGGCATGGATGAGACCATGATCCATGCCTCTGTGAAGACTGCGGGCGATCGCTTCGGTGAGAAAGTGGCTGCTGACCTTAATGAGGGTCTGGAGCTGATGGAGAAGTCCGCAATCTGGTCAGCAGCTGCCAAAGCTTTGCCTTGGCTTGGGCGACAAGCAGGGAAGCTCATTCCCAGTGGTGTCAAACAAGTGGCCCGCAAGCCTGGTGTAGCAGCTAAGGCTTTCGGTCGTTCTGTAGCACCCACGGTTAAAGCTGCTCCAGGAGCGATCGGACGCACACTTAAAAGCACAGTGCTGCCTGGTAGCCGCGAAGGAGCCAAGCGAGCCCTTGGTCAAATGGGTACAGGGGCTGGAGTTGGTGCTTTCAACCCTTACACAGGTCTCGGCAGCGGCAACATCATGACCGAGGACGGGTTCCGCGGCGATCGGTTGCTTCAATCCATGGCGGGTGGAGCACTGTTGGGTCGTGTTCCTGGGGCTCAGGGCATGATGCGACGAGGTATGGTCGGTTCAAGTGCTGGATGGCTCGGTGGTGGCGGTGCCAACGTCTTGGGTGGTTTGACAGGCAACGAGTACCTGAAGAACGTTGACGCAAAGTCATTGGCTCGACTTGGGTTTGGTGCAAGTGCTGCTACTGGTACTCCAGGGCTGTCTCGAAGCTTGAGCAAGATTCCAGGTGTTCGCAACATACCGGGAATCACGCGACTCGGCGGTAAAAGGCTGACGAACCAGATGCGGCATTACGATCCGTACGACATGGCGATGCGTGGAATGGGCAACACCGCGAAGGCGATGTACCGAAACCCAGGCAAGACACTGCAGTATGCAGGCCTTGGTGGCATGGCAGCGACTCCTGCCGCGGTCTATCACGGCCTTGGCAATATGCAGCAAGGCGTGCAGAAGCAAATGGCTGAAGCTCAGCTCGGCTTGCAGGATCAACTCGCTACTCAAGGCGAACAGTACAAGAACGAAGCTCTGGATCAACTCCACGGTTACGCTCAGCATTACGACAAAAAGTTGTCACCGGCTCTCGACCGAGTCAACCAGTTCCTGGGAACAGGTGAAGGCGGCGAAGGCGGCGGCATAGGTGGGATGTTTGGTGGTCTCAGCAACATGATGGGCGGTGTTGGTGATTACGTGAAGAAGAATCCTTGGTTGATTCCGCTGTTGCTTGGTGGACTCGGTGCCGGTGGTGGTTATGCCTTGGGTGGCGGAGGTGGTGCAGCCTTGGGCGGTCTCGGTGCTCCGTTGCTCTACATGCTCGCAACCGGCCAACTCGGCAACATGACGGGCGGAGCTGCCGGAGGCGGACAAGACAATGCAGCCAGTACGGCTGAGGTTCAGCGACAGGCTGGTGAGAACGCCAAGGTAACTCAGGATATGCAAGATCCGGTTGCCAGGGTGCAGCAACAGCAGCCGCAGATGAACGAGATTCAACGGCAACAACAACAGCAGATGGCGTACGCGTAGGAAGTATTCGATAACTGCAATGATGAGCGAGTGGCTCAAGGAAGCAGGGTGAGTCGATCGTCTCAGACTTAACCACGTCTTTGAGTGGACAGCCATGCGTTTTCGGGGGCTCATGGCTGGATCCCGCTGGAGGGAAATTACCTTGCTAACGGTGTCCCGGGCAACTGGAACGGTGGAACACGGAAGTTTTGGCTCCTCCAGGTCTCCTTCACTTCCCCACAGTAAAACCTAAGACCGCTGGTGTATGCAGTTCATCAAGTCTTCTCGGGAAGTAAGTTGTTACGCAGGGCTGTAACAACTGAAACCAGGTGCAGTTGCCCTGCTCATCTTTTTGCAGGTAAGGAAACCCATGCGAGTAAGCAACAAAGGCAGACTGATACATATCAATCCACCTAGAACAGGTACGGTGTTGATTGATAGAGCGATGCGTCAGGCCTTTGACGACGTCTGGAAGCCCAGACTGCATGCTGGACACGACACTATCTGGAAGAAGGAGTGGGAGCAGTACTTCGTCTTTATCTCTATTCGCCATCCGTTCACTCGAGCCGTTAGTATCTGGCAACGACTGACACAGAACATAAAGTCACGTTCCAAATCTTGGAAGCACACCCTGCAAAACGGAGCGATATCGTTCCATGATCTTGTCGCCCATCAAGCAGAAGAGGTCATAGGCTATTGGGGTTGGATGCTTTGTTCTTCCTTTCATGATCGTGTGCCGAGGCAGCTCAATCACGTTGTGCGTTTAGAGTGTGTTAAGGGGGACTTGGCTGTCGTCCCTGGCTTGGGGAAGCAACGCAACCACCGCAGACAGAACGGAAGTCGCTATGCTCGGCCCTGGCACGAAAACTACACAAGCAAAGAGACGATCGAAACTGTGATGCGGTTATTCGAGAACGACTTTAGTCGGTACAATTACAACACTAACTTCGACGAGGTTGTTCAGGGAAAAATGTTCAATGATAGTGTGCGAGGAACATAAGCTGCTGTATTTGGCTCCACCGAAGACTGGATCTATTTCTGTACTGACGATGATCGACGGTCAGCCTCCTTTCAACGGCTACCGTCAAGACGAGACCCAAGCTCATCACAATACGGTGTGGGATGAACGTTTCAGGGATTGGTACATCTTCATCACGGTTCGCCACCCCTACACTCGTATGATCAGCCTGTGGCAATTCGCATTGAGCCAAATGAACACCGTTAAGCACGGTTTGCCTCAAAATGAGTACTCGCATTGGTGGTACAATTTACTGAAGAGTCGAGAATTATCGCTCTACCGGTTTCTCACTCACCGAAAGATACGCTCCTTACTGCGAGGTGTGTGGTCTTGTCATTGGCATCTCGAGGTGATCCAGCGGCCTGTTGACAAGCTCGTACGGCAGGAACGCTTTAACGTAGAAATCAAGCAAGTCCCTGGGCTGGAAAACATGCCAGACAGGCACGCGAACCGAGGTTACCCGTTGGATCGAGAATGGCACGAGTATTATGGCCACAGAACTCTGGAGCTAGTGCGTGACCTTTGGGTCAACGACTTCGAGCCGCTCGGGTACAACTCGAACATTACTGAAGTAATCCAAGGGAAGTACTTCGTGTGAAACTATCCATCATCTATCCGTGTTACTGTCAACAACAGACGTTATTGCGGCACATCCAACGGTGGGAAGCTCTACCAGGGGAGTTGAAGGAACAGCTGGATTTCGTTGTGGTAGACGACCACAGTCGAGAGCCTATCTCTGTGCCGGACGTTGAGCTCAATCTCAGGCTGTTTCGAGTCAACACGGATATCATCTGGAACTACGGGGCCAAGAACCTGGGTATCCAGAAAGCTCATGCTCCTTGGATCTTCTTGAGTGAGCTGGATCACTTGCTGAACGAACAGGTTGTTCGTGGTATGCTACAGCTACTCAAGCTGAATGACCGCTTTGTAGCAGGGTCGGCTTATTTCATGTTCAATCGAGCAGGGAAAGAACGGCCACATCCGGCTACCTATTTGTTACATTCCAGGGACTTCTGGGCTGTAAATGGATTGGATGAAGACTTCTGCGGAGCTTACGGTCACGACGACACGTACCTTGTCGCTTGCCTCGAGCAGCAAGGACTCCGTAAGATGGTGCCCGAGGGCATTGAGTTAGAGTGCATCATGAAAGATGCTGACTATGAGGATGCTGAACTGTGGCGTCTGGATGACGTACCGCGTGATACAACTCGTAACGACGAGCTATTGGCAAGGAAGCTGAAGAACTCACACATCAGCACTGGCCGAGTTCGTTTCGATTGGGAGTTGATCAATGAATATCGCTTTATTCGGTAGTTCAGGACAAATGGGCGGTTGGCTGATGCCGTCCCTGGAGGCTTATGGTCACGTCCATCTAAGCCCTGGCTTTAGCCTGGAAGAGTCAGCTCAGTTCATTGAGTACTGCAAAGATCAGTATGTCGATGCCGTGATTAACGCCGCAGGTTGGAACAACCGCCGTTGTCACCTTCAGCAGCTGGACATGGATGTGTCGGCTAATCACGTCAACGGTGTGTGGCCAAAAGAGCTGGCCGCGGCTTGCTGGAAGATTGATCTGCCCTTCTATCACATCAGCACGGAGTACGTCTTCGGTAAAGCCAACGGCCAAGGCCCGTTCAACGAAGATGTGCGTCCGCTGCCTGATACTCGTTATGGCCGCTCCAAGTACATGGGCGATGTGGGTGTATTGTCCTGCGGCGGTTATGTCATTCGAGCATCAGTGTTGCCGGATCACTTTCCTTACAAGGTGGCTGCGACCAACATCATCTCCAGCAAGCTGCGAGCATCTGAGGGTGCTCGGCGGATCATGGAGTTCGTCACTAACGGCATCCCTGGTAAGACGAAACCTGCCTTGATTCATATCTGCGGCGAACGTCGAAGCATTGCTGAGTTCGTAAAACACGAACTTCAGCGAACTGACGTGGAGTTCAAGCCTCTGCACGACGATGTCGAAAGGCCGTTGGATTCCAGCCTTTGTTCCATTTACCCACAGGATAAACTTTGATGGATCGTGTTCTAATTACCGGAGGCAACGGCTTCCTGGGTAAACACCTGCAGGAGAAGTTCAACAGCGAAGGCATTGCCTACCAGCTCTATGATGTGGATGTGAACGAGAAGTTCGACATTCGCCATCTGGAGACGCTCGATCAGCAGGTGGAACAGTTCAAACCAACCTGCATTGTCCACTTGGCCGGGGTGCTGGGCACGCATGAGCTGTGGGATCAGGCCAGCACTGCCATTGATGTCAACATCAAGGGAGCGTTGAACGTGGGCCGTGTGGCTCTGCGTAGGCGTTGCCGTGTGGTTTCGATCGAACAGCCGCACGTTTGGTACAACGTCTACGAGGCGTCCAAGCTGGCAGCCAGACGCATGCTCACAGGGCTGTCTTTCGATAAAGGGCTGAGAGTGGCGTTCATTACGGCTCACAACGCGTTCGGAGAGTGGCAAGGGTTCGGTGAGGGACATCCACAGAAGATCCTGCCCACATTCGCCATGAATGCCTGGCAAGCCAAGCCATTGCCCGTTTGGGGTGATGGCAGCCAACTTTGCAACCTGGTCTACGCCGGGCAAGTGGCTGAGGTGTTGTTCGATGCAAGCACTCAGCCTGAGAAGTACGACGACCCAACACAGGAATACAACGCAGCCACCAACACGCTGTGGGCCGTCGATACGTTGGCTCAGTATGTGTTGGATTATGTTGCTGCTCAGGGCGGACCCAGCGGCAATGATTTCAAGGACGGACAGGTGAAGTTCAACAAGATGCGGCGAGGAGAGCAGCCTGCAATGAACTACCCAAGCCCAGACCCTCATTGGCCTGATCTTAAGCTGTCAGACCTGCATCGAACCATCCAGTGGTACAAACAACATGCTGATCGTTTATCGAACTGACTTCGCTGGGCGTGATGAGCACGTCGTTGACACTTATCAGATTCCAGGAGCTCGATACATTTGCTTCACGGACAGGACCGAGCTGCCTGCTCCCTGGGAGGTTCATCCGCCCAAGGTAATCTTCGAGTGCCCCAGGCTGACGAACATCTACCACAAACTGCATCCCCATAAGGTGCTGCCGCCTCATTCGCAATCGGTGTATCTCAACGCCAGTGTGGGGCTGACCAAGGACCCAACACCCTGCTTAAAATCTGGATTTATAGCCGCCCATCGTCACCGTTTACGCAATTGTCTGTTCGAGGAAGCGAAGTTCTGCCGGGATGCCGGTATTGTGACGGCGGAGGAGACGAAGAAGCAGTTGGATTCTTATGCTGGCAAAGTCAAAGAACGACCGACAGGGTTGTGGGAGACAGGGGCGTTGGTTCGTTGTGTTAATCACGGGAGTGACTTGATTGGTGAACTGTGGTGGGAGCACATCAAGCTCTATTCTGAGCGAGATCAGATCAGCCTTGCCTACATCAACACGCAGTTCGAGCAGATCGTTGACATCCCCGGCGACTTCAGCAACTCTGAATACTTTCACTTTACGCCCCACGGTGGGCCGCTGCCTGCTGATCCCGAAGAAGCACGGAGGCGATTCCCTAACTACATGAGAAGGAGAGACGAATGGGCCGCGAACGCAAAACAGTCGTTGCAGGCACAGGAAGATGCGGCACTACTTGTTTGATCCAGTTGCTGACCCGAGCAGGACTCGACACTGGCTTGCAGCTGTACGACAACGGCCACTGGGCTAGTGACGTGCCCGGCCAGGTGACTGAAGTCAACCAGGAAGATGGACGTATCCTGAAGATCGACCGCAATAAGCCAGCTCCGGCCAACATCTACATGCAGGAGGTGAACGCAGGCTGCGAGACCTTGATTTGTCCTGAAGACGATCCCGACTTCGTCAGTCAGCAGATTCCCGAGGTGATCAAAGATCCGCGGTTGGCTTGGTGTGGTCATGAGTTGATTGACAAGGACATCCTCAACATCAGGCACATGATCGTCTGCGTGCGTGATCTTAAGAGCGTGGCGGAGAGTAAAGCCCAGGGAATGCCTAAAGCGGATACCGGTAAGTGGTATCAGCACTCCTTTGAGAAGATCTACGACATTTCGGCTTGGCAGTTGGGTGTGTGCGTAGCAGAGATGACTGTTCGACGCGTTCCCATGACCTTTCTGGAGTTCCCGCTGTTCGTCACGGACAGTCAGTATTTCCTAACCAAGATGCTGGAGGTCTTTCCTACTGTCAGGCCGGTGGATCTGCACAAAGCCTGGAAAGCCACTGCGGATCAAAAGTTGGTGCATTATCAATGAAATCATTCTCCGTCATCCTGACTTACTTCAAGAAGCCTGAGCGATTGAGCCAGGCTTTGTACTGCCTGTCGCAGCAGACGTACGATGACTTCGAGGTCATTCCTGTGTTTGACGGGCCAGATACTCAAGCTGAGTTCGTCTACAGCCAGTTCGTGGCCCGATCAGATGACAACCGCTTTCGTCCTGCGGTGATTGTTACGGGTGGGAAGCGGGAGCATTTCGGTAATGACGCTCGACACGCTGCCATGCAGTACTGTCACAAGGACTACGTGCTCTGGTATGGCCACGACTGCATCATCGATAAGGACTACCTGGAGACGCACGCTGAACAGATCCAGGACGATTGGTGCATCTCAGTGGTGGGGCAGGCTCACTTCACATGGCACGATCATCCGTTGAGGTGGCTGACATACCGAGAAGACTTGCCCCGCACAGACAATCCGCAGGATCTGGCAATGGAAGGGCTCGACTTGCTCAACTATGCTATTCCAGTGCATGCTGCGGAGAAGTGGGCCTGGGCAGAGCGGTTACGTAATCGTTACGAGGCCGACTGGTTCACCTTCCGTGATGTTTCCAACAACACCAAGCTGCCAGTGCGTATCAATCCTCGAGTTGTTTGCGGGCACTTCTAATGGCTAAGAAAAAGAGCGTATTGATTATCGGTGCCCATCCGGATGATGTGGAGTTAGGTTGTGGTGGTTTCATTCACAGTACCCAAGAGACACACCAGTGTTTCGCTCTCGTCCTGACCCAAACCAATCGAGCAGGCGTCGACCTGAGGGCCAATTGCCTCGCAGCCTTGAGTGTTTGCGGCATTCCAGAGCAGGATGCTCATATCGTGGACAAGCCGATTGCCGAGTTTCACGATCGTGAGACACTGTGGAAGCTGATTCACAATTACGCTGCTCAGGTTAAGCCCGATCTGGTTTTCACTCACGAGAATGACGGTCATCCGCACCATGAGCTGGTCAACCAGGAAACGTTTAATCAGTCGTTGCCGAAGGTGTGTGACGTTGCCACGTACTCCTGCAAGCCTTATCTGACAGGAGAGTCGAGGAATTGGTATCACTACATCGGCCCCGAGGCTTTGGAGCACAAGCTCGATGCTCTCGAATGCTATGATAACTACGCTGAGGAGTCGTACTTCAACAGGGACCTGATTCGATCGTGGGCAACTGTTTGCGGCTTCAATCATTTAGGTCATGGGTACGCGGAAGCCTTTAGGCTGGAACGCCATTACACTGGAAGGATACCTTTCAATGCATCTAGGTAGAGTCGACACAGATACGGACGCTCTCAGGGAGCGAATCATCCTCAACAACAACAGTCGCTACAACTTGGAGGACTGGATCATTGAGCAAGCCATGCTCAATCACGGTGAGAAGATTCTCGACCTCGGTTGTGGCACAGGCAAGCAGTTGAAGGTTATCACTGAGATGTTCAGTGTTGACGCTATTGGTGTGGATGTGTCGCCAGGCGGGTTGGACTTCGCCAACGACTCGATCACCACGGTCTGTGCCAGCTTTGACGAGATCCCAGTGCGAGGCGTATTCACCCGCATCTTGGCGACGTACTCAATTTACTACGCCAAGGATATGATGACCACGATTCAGGCTTACCGTGAAATGTTGACACCGAATGGGTTCATGTTCTTGTGCGGTGCTGCGGATGGCACCAACACAGAGGTGTATTCGATCGTTAATGAATTGCTCGACGAACATCCTAAGCTGCGAGAGAAGTACGGAGTGCGTTGGACGGGTGATTGGATCAGCAGCACACAACTGGACGAACTGTTGGCAGACACAACTCGGCTGCTGAACTACGTGAAGTTTGAGTCAGCGGATCAGGTCATGAACTGGTGGCGGCATCACAACTCCTACATTCCTGAACTGGATGAGGCCGTGAAGGTGCGGCTGCCGGTAGAAGGGCTCGAGCTTACGAAGAACGTACTGGGCGTGAGAGTGAAAAAATGACTGTGTCGGTTGTTATTCCCACCACGGGAGACTGGGAGCACATTTGGCGGCTACAGCTGGTGCTTGAGTCTTTGGTACTGCAGAACGAGCAACCATTGGAAGTGCTCGTAGTGGATGCAGATGGTTCAACTATGGAAGTGCAGGAAGTTGTTCGCTACTTCGCAGATCAACTGCCCGTCCGTTGTATTCGATTGCTTGAGTCAGAGAGGGCCTTCCGAGCCGGTGAAGCTCGCAATACTGGTGTTGCTAATCTTAGGTTCAAGCCCGACCGCGTACTTTTCCTTGACGGCGACTGTGTAGCTCAAGACAACCTGGTCCGCAGCCACAGCGGGTATCATCCGAGCTACATCGTTGCAGGGGCTCGGTGTCACGTCGAACCGCGGGATATGCCCGACTTGTCGTTGAAGGAAGTGATGCAGGCGACTACGAGACCAGATAAGCGAATGCGTCATCCGGAAAATTGGGAAACGTACGAGTGTTGTTACACTTGTCACCTGAGCATTGGTTACGATTTGTTCAACAAGGTCGGAGGGTTCTGGACGCGGGTGCCGTTTGGTGAAGATCGTGAGCTGGCTATGCGAGCCATGCGAGCCGGAGGGCAGGTAATTTTCTTACCTGAACATGCTGTTTACCATTTGGATCATCCTGTCTGGCGGCCTACATCCAGGGATGAACTGGAAGCGGACGAACTAATGCTTGCAGATTCCTTGAAGTTACCGGGGTATCTGAGAGGATAGTCGCTCTGGACAAGGAATCTGGCCGTTCTGTACAATGTATCTCGAAGTGGCAACAACTTCTGTCGCCACAATCTCCTAGTCAAGGAAGAAGGAGGAAGAGCCAATGAAATCGCTCATTTCTTGTCTTTTGGTTGTTGGTGTTATCGCATGTTTTGCGATAGTTCCCCAGAAGGCGGAAGCACAGCAATGCTTCCAGCAGCAGCGGGTTGTACAACGTGTCGTTGTCCCGCAACACGTTCAGCGGGTCCGACAGGTCCAGGTCCAGCAGTTCGTTCAACCTTACGCTGTGCAGCGGTTCGCCGCAGTGCAGCAGCCCTTCGTTCAACGACAACGGTTCGTTCAGCGTCAACGTTTTGTCCAGCCCCGGCAGCAGGTGTTCATTCAACGCCAGCGGGTAGTAGGCAGCGGCAGTTCACTTCGCAACTTGAGTTTGCTTGGAGTGTTCGGTCGTGACGCTCAACGGTTTAGTGCATTCAGCACCGGTCTCGGATTCTGAATGCTACCGTCCTCGTTGAAAGGAAGGTGATCGTATCTCGGGCAGGCCCGGCGTGACAACCCATTACGTCGGGCCTGTTTCGTGGAGAATAACATGGGTGGTGAAAACAAACTCGTAACGATGCAGCACCAGATGGCGATTGCCTATCGCTTGACGGAGGCCATGCATCAGCAGAATTACCAGCTCAGGGACGTCGCCGGTCCACTGAAGATGGCTGAAATTGGCGTTTCTCGGGCTTTGACCAGCCGTTGGCTTCTGGAGTTATTTCCTCGGTTGGATATGGTCCTTGTTGACCATACGAATTACCAGGAGATCCGTGATGTTGCAGAACACTTCAAGCCTCGCGTACAATTTATCTGCGGTGCTTCGCACACCGCTTCGGTTAAGGTCCCAGACAATTCACTGGATCTCGTGTTCATTGACGCTCAACACACGTATGAGAACGTCAAGGAAGATATCCACGACTGGGCACCGAAGCTAAAAGACAATGGTATTATGGGTGGACACGACCTTTACGACGCAGCCTTCCCCGGCGTGAGAAAAGCCGTCGAAGAAACTGGGTTGGAATACGAGGCCGGTCCTGGTCATACTTGGTGGTTCAAAGAATGCCCGAAGGGGCACGTTTAACAGGGACGTAACAATGAAACAAAATCCGGATTTTGAGCGTCGATGTCGGATCAAGATGGCCTCAGCTGTCCTGAACATCAAAGCGATCGACACAGAGTTGAAGAAGTACGACCGTTATGCTCTACAGAAGTCGGCAGCGATTGGTGCCCACAGGGATGAGCGAATCAAGTACGCCGCACTCATTCGACAACGCGAGCTTGAGAAGCAAGCCTTCCTGGAAGCAGCAGGCAAGGTCTTGGGCGGATTGGCTGGCAAAGGTCTGATGGGCGGTGCTAAGGCTGGTCTTCAAGGAGCAGGCCGAGCAGCTCAAGGCGTCGGTCAGATGGCCGCAGGTGCAGCTAAGGGTGCTGTCGGGGGTGCAGCGAGGCAATCCCTCGGCAACATGTTAGGGAGTGCAGCTGGAGGTGCAGCTAGAGGCATAGGACAAGGCCTGACACAGGCGGTAAAAGCTAATCCGTTAAATGCTGCTCTCGGGACAGGAGCAGCAGGAGCCGCAGCCGGAACGCAACTGCCGGGCATGGCTCAGGGAGCCCAGAACACGGGCAACCAGGTGGTGCAACCTATGCAAAACATCGAACAAAAAATTCAACAAGATATTCAGACCGCCCAGCAAGGAGCTGCCCAGCAAGGAGCTGGGAACTTTATGAATACACTCGGCCAGGCCGGTGGTGATGTAATGAGTGGCTTCCAGCAAGCAGGAAACCGATTTCGATAGCACCGACAAAAGGCTCGAGGTGCGAAAATAAACGAGCATCAAATATGCAAGGGTGAGCCGATGACGATCGGTTCACCCTTTTTTTAGTCACACCCTGTCAAGGGCAAGGAAGTCATGACAAGGAAAGCATGGATCACATACGAGGTGTTGGTCTTGATCATCGCCTTGGGAACGGCAATTGACATCTTCTGGAGCATTGTCACGGTCGAGCATTTAATCAAGCAGGAGCTGAACCCAATCGCTCGGTGGGTCATCCGTTTTGGTGACAACTTGAGAGTGGCCTCGGCACTTCCGTATCAAGGTGTGGCTCTGTTGTGTTGTGCCAAAGTACTGGGTACATGGGCAGTTCTGCGAATTTGCCAGTATGCAACCAAACACCATCCTCGATTCGGATGGCCAATTCTGAGCACCGTGGCAGCATTTCAGTTATTGTTGATTTTGTTCTTGTTCCTTGGAGCTTGATTACTTTTGGGGGACAAGATATACTGCCGACGTGTCGTACGAACTCTCATGGAAGGAAGCAATGGCAGATGTCAACAAAATACCCAAATGGTGGCCCGAATCAAGCCTCACGTTCAAAGACGTTGTACTCGTGCCTCACGATTTGCCCGCCCCTGCTGGTAGTGCTGGGCCTGTAGGTCCTCAAGGGCCGATCGGCGTTGTCGGCCCCAAGGGTCCTCCTGGAGTCATGGGCGAGCCAGGCAAGAGTCCACTTCAAATGGCTCATGAAGAGCTGGCCCTGGCTCAGATGAAAGAGCTGGGCTCTGTATTCAAGATTCCTGCACACCCAGACCCTGAAGTGCAGAAGAAGATGGTCGCCGAAGCTCTCGAAGCTCAGTATGTAGGCACTCCCAAATCAAAGCCGAATCATTTTGAAAAGCTATGGAAGGCATCAACAACGAAACGTAGCAGTTCAGCGGAGCCCAACATGTCCAACACAGCTAAACCCACTAACCCAAGCGAACAAATACTCAACGCTCTTCCTACCAAATGGCCAGCTGAGGCCCAGAAGATTTTGGACGAGGAAGCGAAGCGTAAGGGTCAGCACGTCACGTTGGCTGAGCTTGATACGGTTCACTTGCTGGCTCCGCAAGAGTACGACGCTCAATTGGTATTCGAGGTTGTACGGCAGGTCATTCAAGAGAAGATCGAAGACAGCAGTACCCACACGCTGAAGAAGGTCTCGGACACTATCGCTGAAGTCATCGTGGAAGAACGTAAGGCCTGGAAGCAGGCGTACAACGCTGTGACGTCTGACTATCACAGGTTCAAAGTGGAAGCAGGGAACTGGTCAAAGAGGTTTGCTGTGGAAATGGCTGAGCTGAGTGCTCAGGTCAATGATTTGAATAATCAGATGGTTGTCGCTAAGGCTGAGGTCAAACGACTGGAGACGGAGAACAGCAAGCTACGAATCAAAGGCACGCTCGGTAAGAGCCCCAGGAAAGTGAAGGTCAGCTGATGACAACAAGTAAAGTTCACCCAAAACGGCAGATAATTGACGATGAAGCTGATCTACGCGAACTTGAGGTGCTATGTGTCGACGGATTCGACGAGGCCATCTTGGGCTTTGTAGACATTGGCGAGAGAACTGTGTTGGCGTACAGCAAGACTAAAATTCTGGAACAGCTGGTAGCTGGTGGGTGCTCATGGGAGGACGCCCAGGAACATTTTAGCTTCAACATTGAAGGATCGTATGTTGGGGCAACTGGTCCCGTTTTTGTGGAGGACGATATTTGATGTGCGAAAGATTCCCACGCTCAGAAAGAGATCCGAGATTACGCTACAATTATTGGGGAGCAGATCGTCAAACCTCTGTTTCCTTTGGTTTGGGAAGCCTTCTCAGATTACCGTCTGGGCGGCATGTTCCTGACTCGCTTGGATGTAGAGGCCTTGGCCAACTACATTAGCAACCCAGATTCGTCCCTTAATGGAGCGGTCGAGTTTATTGAGAATAGTCGTGAACGCGACGAAGCTCGTGGAAAGCTCGAACGCATCGTCAGTCAAACCGCCGACAAGGTCTTTTAGGAGATTCGCTATGAGATTCATGTGAATGTAGAGGTCCACCGGTTCCTCTGAAACACGATGACATTTTTTCAACATCTACTTTCAGAGGTAATCATGAACACTGAACTGAAACACGAAGCTTCGCTTCGCAAACTGCGTATCAACATCAAGTCTCTGGCCGCTGAAGCTCGCTTCAATCGGCTGGAAAAGCATCGGGCCTCCACGGGCTCGATTAAGCAGCAATTGGACCTGCATCGGACAGGCCCACTCCGGCAGGAAGCACGGGTCAGCCAGCTGGCCTACGCTTTCCTGCGAGGCGTTCCCTACCGTGTGGTAGAGAGCAGCGTCCGTGACCCGAACAACACGGAGTATGTTTGCAGACTGGTTTCCAAAAAGCTGCAACGACTTACTGGTAGTTCTGACACTGACGTCCTTCGGGAGTGGTTCACGGCCAAAGCGGCGAAAGTTGCAGCGTAAGTTCAAACGACTCCCTGCGGCTCAGGTCGTAGGGAGTTTTACGGCGGTAGAGCATGGGCCTCACTCAGGCTTTCAATCCACGAGCTGGCGGGTTCGATTCCCGTTGCCGCTTCTCAACACAATAGGAGTAACGACATGAAGGGAGTCATCCTGGCTGGAGGTCTTGGAACTCGCCTGGCCCCGCTGACGCAGATCACCAACAAGCACTTGCTGCCTGTGTGGGATATGCCGATGGTCCACTATCCGCTGGACAACCTCGTAAAATCCGGAATTGAAGAAATCATGATCGTGACGGGCGGTCAGCATGCCGGTCACTTCCTCAATGTCCTCAAGAACGGCAAAGGCTACGGACTGAAGAAGCTCGAATACGCCTACCAGGAAGGTGAAGGCGGTATTGCCGACGCCCTCAAGCTTGCTCGGAACTTCGTGGGCGATGACAAGTTCTGTGTGATGCTTGGCGATAACATCTATCAGTACAACGCCAAACCATGGGTCGAAGAGTTCCAATTTGCCTCGAAGACCGTCGGGGCTCTTGTGCTCTCTCAGTCACCGACAGGGTTGGATCCGTCACGCTTCGGCGTGGGCGTCTACCCTGAGGCCGAGTTAGGTTTGTCTCTGATCGAGCCAGAGGTGATCGTGGAGAAACCAGTCGGCAAACAACTGGAAGCTTGGGCCAAGGGTGGGAAGATCTGCAACATTCTCACAGGAACGTATTTCTACACGCCGGATGTATTCGACGTGTGTAATAGACTCAAGCCTTCTCAACGAGGTGAGCTTGAGATTTCTGACGTTAATCAGCATTACCTGGAGCAAGGACAACTGCAGGTCGCCAGCATTAAAGGTTGGTGGACTGACGCCGGGACATTCCCTAGCCTGCTGCAAGCAAGTAACTGGGTCAAACAAGATGGAGCGAACAATGACCAGACAGGAAGTTGACCAGTTCGATACAAAGCCTGGCCCAGTGCCTCAGACGTACATCGAGAAGCTCTACACCGATGATCGCGGTCATTTCGCTGAGGTGATCAACCGCGAACGTACTTCTGTTCCTGAGCGGATTGCTCAGATCAATCACAGTCGCTCCAAGCAAAATGTCTTGAGAGGTATGCACTGGCAAGTCCCGCCCTTTGCCGTAGGCAAGTACGTGACCTGTCTTCGAGGTGCGATTGATGATGTTGTCGTGGACATTCGACGAAGTAGCACCACTTTCGGTCACAACAAGTCGTATTACTTACTTGGGTGCGATTCCATCCGTACCCGCTATTCTCTCTGGGTTCCACCCGGCTTTGCTCACGGTTTCTTCGTTATGAGTGAGGAAGCGGAAGTTGTGTACCTGCAGGACGGTCTGTATCGTCCGGAGGCCGAGAGAAGTTTTCGCTATGATGATCCTGACGTAGGCATCAGCTGGGCCTTCGCAAAAGTCGAACGTCCTTTCATTTTATCTGAGAAGGATGCTCAAGCTCCGTATTTGAAAGATTTGTGCGATGACGACCTCTTTGCGTGACAAGTTGAAGTGGCTGGTGTTTGGTCAGCCTTGCTTCTTTCCATACAGCAGCCAAGATGTGTTAGACCGCTCTGGTCGGTTCTACATCGGGGTGTCTTGGACGGAGTATCGCCGTCGTCGTGCTCTGCCTTTGCAGCTTCTGCTAGGGTCGCAACGTAAGGCAGGCTTGCTTGAAGTCGCTATGCATTTCAATCCAGGTGTACCCGCTGAGTTGTTCGAGGCCTTCCTGGAGATGGGGGCCATGGATGAGGGCACGGTGATGACATTCATCCCTGCCACTTCCGAGGAAGGGTTCGAGAGTTTCGAGGATGTCCTGGAGCAACTGGAAGACGGGATACAGAACAATAAAGTGAAGTGGTCTTGCAGTACTGTGCTCCGCAGTGCCGAGGATTTGATGGAGCTGCACAATTGGATTGATAGCATTTGCGAGCTCACCAAAGACAAGCCTGAAGTAGGTGGAACCCCCAACGAGCAGGAAACTCAAATGACTCGTCGTATTTTGTCGGATCTAACGGAGAGGTACAGCACATGCCAATTGAACAGCTGATTGTGGGCTGGAGCCGCGGTGGGCTGGGTTATGTGCATCAGTTACTTGAGAAGGCCGATTTCGACGTTGGACGCACCTTCGGCCCTGATATAACTCGTGAAGAGTTCTTAGAGAAACTACCTCAAGCCCATCAGTTTGAGATATCGCCTTACGTTATCCCGTATCTCGACGATCCGGCCCTGGATCATGTCAGGGTTGCTTTTGTCTTACGTGATCCGATGCGGGTGCTGAACAGTCTGTACTTTCACGGACTGTTCCACAACGAGAAAGACTCAGCGGTTCAACGAGCTGCGTTTACTCATTTAACAGGGTTCAAACAAAAGTATCGGGGGCGACCGGCTCAAGCAGCCGCTTCTTACTTGAACCACTGGTATCGGCAAACCAGGAAGCTGCGACCAGGTTCTCAGCAAGTACGGATAGAGGATGGTCCGAGGAACTTGTTGCATAAGCTGACAGGTTATCGAGTGGAGCCGCCCTTTGTCACTCCTGACGTGAATTCTTCGTACTGTAAGCAAAGCATCGTACCCTCCGCGTTGCCAAATCACTCGAAGTGGGGGATGAACGATCTGCTGAGGCACTTAGGCTACAGAGAATGGGTATGGGCTCCTCGAGGAGGCCATGCTCACTACGTAAACCCAGATTGGCACTGTTAATGGAAGAGATCATCGTTAAACGGTTCAAGCCTTATCGCAAGATGAGGTGGTATCGTTCCAACTATCTGTGGACGCCGGATCAGAATTCGTTTCTGGACAAGTACCGAATTAAGGTCGTGAACGGTCTGACGGATCCGCAGGATGTGTTGGCGATTCCTTGTCCGCATGTGCCTGGACACGAGGCCATGATTCATCGGGACGATACACTTTGGATCACCCATGGTCATCGCGGTGAGATGGATTTTCAGGATGCCCCGATGATTTGCGATAGTTCGATCGACTACGCCTACCTGGACCCGCCAATGCGGCACCTGCTTGGTCATCCTCAGGTGCGTTCTTACATGACGGGCGTCGGTTTTCGCGATAACACCGTTCAACAGCGACGTTGCTGGGGCGGTGAATACTACGGCATGGTTTACAAAGAGCGGGAGCTTCATAACCGCGGGCCAGATATTCGAGAGGACCGTGACCCTTTGTCCTTGGAGCTCCAGAAGAAACTGGCACCGATCGACCGTCCGCCGACACCGCCATTCACTGATGCTGTTTTTGAGCACATCAAGCAACATGTCGGGCCGCTGAAAGATCGTCCGATTGATCTATTATTCAGCGGACGTACGACCTATTGGCCCCGCAGGTTGCGGAGTCATCCGACAGCTCATCGAAAACATCTGGAGGATATCTGGGATGGTCTGCCGGGCAATAACAAAGTTCTCAGGGTTTACGACGATTTCAGTGGGACTAAGAAGGGAGGCAGGCCGGTCAAGGTCTTCCAATATCCGTACGAGTACGTCGATGCCTTAATGAAAACCAAAGTGGTGATCAGTCCTTGGGGTTGGTCGCCTTGGTGTGTTCGCGATCTTGAGGCTTTGGCTTGCGGCTGCATCGTAATCAAGCCGGAGTGCAGTAACATGCTGATTTACCCTGACATCTATGACGCGAAAAAGCAGTTCATGGTTTGGGGTGATATCATGTATGAGCATTTGCCGGATCAGCTCAACTACTGTTACAACAATCTGGAAGAGATGCAGCACCGTGTTGATCGAGGACATAAGTTCGTCTTTGACGCTCTTTACCCGAACGCCAAGATCCATGAACGCTGGACCCATGGCTTAAGGCAGATCCTTGAGCAAGCCCTGGAAAAGCCAGCGTACACTTTAGCCCGTAATTTCCCTAACGACCACGAAGGTAGATAATGATTCCTCCACATAGCCAATGGTGTCACCAGATTTGCGTGACCTCAGCTTGCTGGCCTAAACCGGCATGCAGTAACTGTACTCGACTGCTCGGTCATGAAACCAAGCGGTATTTCATGTCGCCGGAGCAGTTCGAGGAAGTGTTGAAGGTTGCTGTGCCTTTCATCAAGTACAGTCCGGCTGATATCGGCATGAAGGTCAATCGTAACAATCCAAGGGCTAGTCAACGTAAAAAGGTGTTGGGAATCTTCGGCGGCGAACCGTTGATGCATCCACAGTTTCCTGAACTTGTTGACCTGATGGTTAAGTACGTCCCATTGGGTAATCGTGGTTTGTGGACAAGCCTGGACTGGATCAACGGTGAGAGTAAGAAGTGGGGCAAGTACAAGGATCAGGTGGAGCGATTGCTTGGTCCGACACCGACAGGCGACGTTGTGTCACTGGAAACGGGTTACCTGAACTGGAACATGCACGAGGAAGAGCAGGCTTGTGAGCATTCGCCGGTTTTGGCTGCTGCTAACGATCTGATTCCTGACGAACAGCGGCGGTGGGACACTATTGCTAAGTGTTGGGTGCAGACTGAGTGGTCTGCGGCTTACGCTTTGGACTTCAATGAAGACGTTAAGTTCTATTTTTGCGAGGTAGCTTCGGCGTTCGATCGTGTCTTCAACCTGGGAACAGGGATGCCGCTCGAAGACGGTGTTTGGTCTCACCATTTGTGGTTTGAGCGAGACGATAAAGGTATCATGCGTCCGCATGGTCCTTACGCTAAGCAGATCCTTTCTACTTGCGGACGTTGTGGTTCTTCGTTGAAGCTGCCAGGGCGGCGTGACCGCGAGTTCACTGATGACATCAGTGTGTCGAACTTGGTACCTTTAACTGTGCTTGGGAGTCCAATGGTGCGTAAGGGTCAGTTCAACGAAATTAAATCTGCCGATTACAAGCAGGTCGAAGATATTACCAAGTCGGAAACGCCTTGGGAGTATCAGAAGGACAAGCGTGTTACGCAAATCAACAACTTCAAGCAAGCCGTCGGTCATGCGGATTGGCTCAGGCCTTTTGAAGAGAACAGAGCCGAAACAAAGAGGATCCCAAATGAAGAAGAATCAGGTTGAACTGTTTGATGAAATCAAACGCCATAACGTTCAGTACCCTAAGGCACGATTCCCGCACGGCGTATCCCTGTGTCATTGGTTTCAGCAGAAGCTGCACAAGCCGTTTACACGCTTGATCTCCAATTTGCCGGACAACTCGATCTATCTTGAGTTGGGTAGCTTTTTAGGGGCGGGCAGTACAACGTTGGCAATGAAAGCCAACCCGACGGTGCGGGCGTATTGCGTTGATCATTTCCAAATCAAGTGTGAAATGGCACGTAAGTACGCCCATCCAAGTCACGTAATGCGGCAACCAGGGAAGCGAACCTCGATGCCGGTGGCTTACATGCGAGGCGAGGGCGGGCCGCTCGAACACTTCCTCAACAATACGTTCGAGTGGCAGGATCGTATCGTTCCCATGCAGCGACTGATTGATGTGCATTTTTTACGTCAGATGTTCAAGCAGGGCGTTGAACCAACCGTGATCTTGATTGATGATGACCATGATCATCTGCCCGTGTTGGAACGGTTGCGATTCATCAGCAAGTACTGGCCGGACGCCCGAGTACTGTTGGATGATTTCATACCAGCGTGGGATGGAGTCAGAACTGGAGTTAGAGCGGCCTTCGCCGAGGGGCTGTATTCTGAGGAGAAGTCCAGGTTGTTAGTTGGTCGGCTCATGCTACTTGAAAGGAGTATAAGGTATGACACTTCCGAAACAACAACTTAGCGAACTTCAGAAGATTGCTACGCCGTGGCCTGCAAGCAAGCCGAAGATCCAACCGTCCGCATCTAAGTGGTTCAACCGGGACCACGAGGTGATCTTTCGACGACTTTGCAGGAAGAAGCCCAATGGGTTGTACTTGGAGTTAGGCACATGGACCGGCATGGGAAGCACCAAGTACATCGCTGACCGCTATCCCGCCATGACGATGATCTGCGTCGACACGTTCGAGGGCAGCGAAGAGCATCGACGAATCGAGGCGTACAACAAGGTGCGGGTTAAGTTGTGGGACCATTTCTGTGCGAATCACTGGAAGAACCGCAAACGACTCTACCCCATCCGTTCTACGACAATCGAAGGCATGGAGCAGATAGCCAAAGCTGGGCTGAGCCCGCATTTGATCTATGTGGATGCTGCTCACGATGAAGACTCGGTTTACAACGATATTCGTACGGCTCTCAAGTGTTTCCCTCGATCTATCATCATGGGTGACGATTATTCAAAGGCCGCAACAGGTCATCCTGGGGTCCGCCTCGGCATTGAGCGAGCAATTGACAAGAAGTTGTTTGCCGCGAAGGAATTCAAAAATCATCGCCGTGTGTGGTACTTGACCAGGAATACTCAATGATTGAGAAGCTTAAACTGAACAGCGTGTTGAAGCTCATTGCTGATCCGGCTCAGCCATTCACTTTCAGTCGGTGGGGCGACGGAGAATGGAAGTCTGTGCTCGGTAGGCATAAAAAGGGTGCGAACAACTGCGACGGGCACAAGTTCTTCCCGGCCATGGGCACTGAGCTGGCAAATGTGCTCAAAAGCAAACCAGACTATTGGCTGGGTATGCAGCACTTCTCTATGCGAGCCTTCGGTCCTGCGATCTCTACGTTTCTGTCAACTCATGATCTTGACCATCTGAGATGGCGAGAGTCGGACGTATTTCACTACGGAGCAATCAAAGGGCACTTGCGAGACATTGTTGATGTGGTCAAAGCCCGTAAGCTGTTGCTTGTTGGTCCGCCGCACTTAAAAGTGATTAAGAACTCAGGATTACCGTATTGGCAGTTCATCGAAGTACCTCCGCGGAACTGTTACCTGAATCTGCAGGAGATGTACCGGCAGATCGTAGCAATCGCCGAAGGTCAGAAAGACCCACTGTTAATCAGTATTTCAGCCAGCATGCCCGCTGAAATCCTGTGTGATAAACTTTACAAGCGGTTTGGTGACAAGCACACCATCGTCGACTTCGGTTCGTTGTGGGATCCGATGGTAGGTAAACTGAGTCGCAGCTATATGAGGAACAAAAAGAAATGACCGAGTACTTCAATCTTCGACAGGACCACGCATATCTGCCGCCAGACCCGAAGCAGCTCCCTTTGCCCGCGTTGTACCAAAAGATGCGAGACAAGTCGCATCATTGGTCGACATGCTACCCTGCCTGGAATCTGCAGTACTATTCTTGCCTGGCCTCACTGAAACGAGATAGGGCGAACATACTGGTCGAGACGGGTACCAACCATGGGTGCAGTGCGGCCTTGTTGGCTCAAACATTGCGGGAGACCAAACTCAAAGGGCACCTTTTCACTTTCGAGTTGGACCCGAAGCGAGCAGCGACAGCTCAAAGGTTGTTTCAGCAACTCAAGCTCACACATCTGATCACCGTTGTCGTTGGAGATTCGCGTAAGCTTGTACCTGAAACGATTGGAGACCGTCCTGTAGATTTTGCCTTCATTGATGCTGACCACCGAAAGGAAGCCTGCATCGCTGAGACGGAGATGTTGATTGACAATGTCATCAAAGGCCAAGGCAAGTTTTACTTCGACAACACGGGTTGTGGTCCGGTCGACGAAGCCCTTTGTGCTTTGAAAGCAAAGTACGGTACGTCAGGTTGGGTTGATTTTCCAAACGTTTCTCGTCAGCCTCCAGGTCAGGCGATTTGGCAGCCCTGGCAGCGAACAGAGCCCATACCTTGGTACGATTCCAACAAGGAGGCAAAACCAAGTGACTGAGTTCAAGTTCATGCGGTCGTATCGAGACAGGTTGCCTCCGCGTCCAAGCAGCTTACCGCTGCCCCAGTTGTACACAGCCCAAAAGTACCGCAGCGATAAACTCTGGTCGCCGTGCTATCCGGCCTGGAATTTAATGTACTACACCTGTTTGACGTCGTTGAAGCCGGATCGACCTAATTTGCTCGTCGAGACCGGAGCCGGGCACGGTTGTAGTACAGCTTTGCTCGCTCAGACGTTGAGAGAGACAGGATTGGACGGGCATGTTCACTCCTTCGAGATCAATGAAAAGCAGCATACTATCACTCAGTTCGCGGTAGCTAAGATGGGGCTGGCTGATTATGTCACTGTTCACCTGGGCCGTTCGACTGAACGTATTCCGGAGGTGATCGCAGACCAGCCTGTCGATTTTGCGTTTATCGACAGTCTTCACACTACCGAGAATTGCTTGGCTGAGGTTGATTGTCTGTACTCGAATGTACTTGCCGCGGAGGGCAAATTTCTTTTTGACAATGCAGGGTGTGGTCCCGTCGATGTCGCAATCTGTAGACTGAAGGAGAAATACGGTGTTGGCGGGTTTGCTGATTTTCCGAATGCCGCAGCTGAACCTTCTGGTCAAGTACTGTGGCAGCCCTACCAACGCACGAAACCTCACCCCTACATTGACATGGAAGGAAACAGATGCGAGTCCTCTTAACCGGAGTAGCTGGATTCATTGGTGCCCACACAACACGTTGGATTTTGGAGAATACTGCCTGGGACCTGGTTGGAATTGAAAGCTGGAGGCCGGAGCATAAGAACAGCTCTGACCGACTACAGGAGGCCCTGAAGGGGCTGAGTGAAGAACAACTCAGTCGGCTAACAGTTCACCGCTGGGATCTGACCCACGAGTTCACGCCATCCATTTACAATCGGGTTTTCCGTAAAAACGTGGATGTGATTATCAGTATGGCCAGCGACAGTCGGGTGACTCACAGTGTCAATCATCCCGGGGAAACATGGTTTAACAACTGCCAACTTGCTTACAACATGCTGGAGATGGCACGAAAACATCACCATGCACTTAAGCTGTTTGTGCAAGTTTCGACCGATGAGGTCTATGGGGATGCAGGTTGGGATAGTCCTGGTCACCCAGAATGGGATACAATACTTCCAAGCAACCCATACTCTGCCAGTAAAGCGGCCCAGGAAGCCTTGGCCATTTCTTACTGGCGAACTTACAACGTTCCAGTGGTAATCACTAACACCATGAACGTCATCGGGGAGTGGCAGGATCCTGAGAAGTTCCTTCCGCTTGCTATCAAACGCATTGAGCACGGAGAGCCCATGACGTTGTTTGGCGAACCAGATGGTAAAACCACATCTCGACGTGTCTGGCTTGACGCGAAGAACATGGCTGCCGCTATGGTTCACATCTGCGAAAACGTTGTCCCGACCCGGTATCACGAAGCTGAAGCCCGCCCCGACCGGTTCCATGTAATCGGTGAAACTGAGTTGAGCGTAGAAGAGCTTGCTCAAGCGGTGGCGAACAAACTTGAAAAGCCTCTCCTCAAGAATATCGTCCAGGGAGATAAGATCCGCCCTGGTTACGATCGTCGGTACGCACTTGTTGACAACAACTTGAAAGCGACCGGATTCAAACCGCCCTTTACATTTGACGAGACGCTGTCTCGAATAATTGGATGGGCTCGTGAGAGTCAACATTGGATCTTTGAGTAAGTATCACCCCAGGAGTATCGAGATGGCACGAGCCGATCGAAAAACTCGTCGCGAAGAGCGACGGCGACGAAGACAGATGCGAGTTGAAGGCCGCAAGCAATTGATGGCCACTGCCGCTGAAGTCTATGAAGAAGGCGACGACTCAGTTGAGTTGATCGAGAAGATTACCGAACGACTGGAGAGCGACTTCGCTGAAGACCGCCCCTTCCTGGCGTTCCTGCTGGAACTGCTTGAGACCTTTGGTCCCTTGCTTATCAAACTCCTCATGGGGCTTGCATAGACCAGCATCTTCACATCTGATTTCCCAGTATCACAAGTCAAGGAGGATAGTGATGCCTAAAGTATCTACGGACAAGATTTTTCAAGCAGCTCTCGAGCATGACGGCAACTTACGGGCAACAGCCGACGCTTTAGGTTTAGCAAGCCGAAGCGTGGCCTGGAGTCGACTCAAATCAGCCGGATTGCTCGAAGAGTTGCGGGCGAGGACAGGGACAACCAAGTCTGCCTCACCGAAAGAGAAGATCGAAGTCAGACCCCGCGGTAACTACACCGATGTCGATTACTTGGGTACCAAGATCGAGACGGAAGAGGAGTTGCTTCAACATGCGGGCATCGACATGGAGCTCTATGAGATCGACCGTGTCGTTGTCAACAACTGGGAAGTTGCTGGCAAGAAAGCAAAGAACGACTGGCAGGGCGTCTGGAAGACAGGGCTCCGTCAGATCAAGATTACGCTGAAACGGAAGAAGGAAGATCACCTTTCTGTTGAACGCATTCTCGCCAAGATCGAAGCGGCCTCTCCGCTGATCCTTCCCATCAAGTATCCCAAGGCTAAAAAGTCGAAGCCGAAGCGGGCTCTTGAGATCTCGATTATGGATCCACATTACGGGATGCTCTGCTATCAAGGTGAGAGCGACCATTCGTGGGACCTGGAACAGTGCGAGAAGATGTGCATGTGGTCCATTGACAATCTGGTAGAGCGAGCAAAGGGCTACGGGCCGTTTGAGGAGATCGTGTTCCCGTTTGGGAATGACTTCCTGCATCACGACAACTTGCAGCACACCACAACCAAAGGAACACTGCAACCGGAAGGCTTGCCGTTTCTTTATGTTTACGAGCGAGCAATCGAGTTAGCGATCACGATGGTCGAACGCCTAGCTGAGCTTGCTCCTGTCAAGGTTATCCAGGTGTCCGGCAATCACGACCAGGTTGCGGCTTTCACCATGGGGCATGTGCTCAAGGCCTATTACCGAAATGACCCCAACGTGGACGTCGATGTCAGCCCGTCGCCGTACAAGTTCTGGAACTTCGGCACCAATCTGATCGGGTTCGATCACGGCCATCACGTCAAACCCGCACGTTTGGCTGCCTTGATGGCCCATGAGTGTGTTAACCTTTGGGCTACAACTACTTTCCGAGAATGGCATCTCGGAGATCAGCATCGCAAAGGTAGCGGTAGTCCGGTTACAATGGAGGAGCAAGGAGTCGGCGTCGAGTATCTGCCTGCCCTTACCCCGCCTAATGCCTGGCACCGACTCAAAGCTTTCAACTGGCAACAGCGAGGGGCAATGGGTTTTGTATGGGACCACGCAGAAGGCCCATTAGCTCGCGTACAGGTCAATTTGAATAGCTACACGGGGAGGCCAACAGGGAAGTAATCTCGACGTTCGTAGTTTCCGCCAAAGCCAAGGAGGGTGAAATGGCAAGTCGCTACGGGAAGAAGTTTGATAAGGTACTTCGTGATCTTCGCAAGGAGTGCCCAATCGAAGCTCCCATTCGTGTTGTGACCAAGGATTTAGGTAAAGCGAAGCTGTGTGGTTGCTGTATTGCGTACCTGAGGCCCAGCGGCAAAATCGAAAGATTTGTGATCGAGATCGACAAGGCAATGTCGATCGCGATGGCTATTGATACGTTGCTGCACGAGTGGGCTCACGCTTTGGATAAAGAGGCCAACGGTATTCCCATGGAGCCGCACAGAAACAGTTGGGGCGAGTGTTACGCTCGAGTCTGGAGAGTTTACGTAAATACTCCATCAGATGCTTGACACCGGTATTTTCCTGTATTAAGTTGGCTGCCGAAGGCTGTTCGTTTCGATCTAAGACACTGGCGTGACAGGCCTCAAGGACGGATACTGGAACATTTAACCAGGACACTCACCCCCGAAACCCGACTAGGGAGAGACAGGCAGGATGTGAGTACAGTCTTCATATTTGGCCACTTAAAGACCATCTGCTCCACGGCAGGTGGTCTTTTTTTTTAGCCATTGGTTGGGTTTGACTTGGTCACCCAAACAGGTTACAAATAGTGCTTCCAAATTCTGGATTTTAACCATCAAGGAAGTCCTTTGTGAAACCTCCCCTTGTTTCAGGCATTCTCCCCTTCGCTGATCCGAAGCGGTTGAATTTAGTTCGGAAGGCCGTCAACAACTTCATCAGGCAGCAATACACGCCCTATGAGCTTGTTGTTGTCAACGGTACCGACGTCGATGTCCTGACCAATACCGAGATGGACTCAGAGATGTTTCGACAGGCAGGATGCCATGTCATGGAGATTCGCGTTCCGCCGGGTCTGAATGCCGCAACCATGCGAAATCGCGGCATCCAAGCTGCCCACGGTGATTGGATCTTTCCCATTGACGACGATGATTGGTGCCACCCTCAGCGTTTGCTGTTCCAGATGGCCCACCGTGTCGGCGACCATCCTTGTCTTCTCCGTTACCAGCTCCGAGTGGATGTTTCACACGTCCTGAAGGCTGCTGCGGAGGATCATCCTGATGGGGCAGCTAAACCGCTGCTTCATTTACTTCGGGTTGAGGATGGAATCCCATCAACAATCTTGTTCCCGCGTTTGATCAACTCTGATGGAGCCCTTTGGCTTTATGACGAGGATCTGAACATTGGCGAGCACGACGAGCTTCTGGCCCGAATGCGGCGAGACGGAGCTGCCCCGGTAGTGTGTGATAACATGCACAACACGTTTGTTAACGGAATGCAATGGCCGATCTTGTCTATCGCCATGTACCACACGAATAATGAACTGACTCATGAGCAGTTCTTTTACAAACTACCGCAGCCTGTAGACCGCAGCGTTGTTCCTCAGGGTTTGACCCAGAGCGACATGAACCAGCTGAGAGTTGTGCTTCAGTCCTATAACTTCAGGATCGGATGATGAGCTCAACTTTAGCAAGGAAGGTCTATGGCTTGGTACAACGAAGATCAACCCGAAACATTGAATTTCATGGTGGTAGGAAACTGCCATTCGGGACATGATCTGCTGCAAGCTTGCTTGTCAGCACATCCGACGATGGTTTGTCACGGAGATGTTCTGCATCCTGACGAGGCACTTCGCAAGGAAGAGCACGAAGCCTACTTCGGCGATTCCGGTAAGGTTTCTGATTGGTATCAGCCTAAAGACCTGAGCGTTGAGCAATACCTGAATAACAAAATCTTCGACAATATGTTGTTCGATGAAAAGGCAGTAGGTGTTCGACTGTCTTATGACAATTTTCTCAAGGCGGACCTGTGGGACTACGCCGAGCAGAAATGCAGACAAGGTGATTTTTGCATCCTGCATGTGGCTCGAAATCCTGTGGCTTGTTTTGTTGACTACATGGCGGAGAACCGACGGAAAGGGTTGTTGGATTTTCCGGTCACTCCGAGCTTTGGACATTCAGTATCCCTGGAGCCTGAGGAGCTGACTCATTTTGTAAGAGATCACTTAGCTACTGAGCTTAAGGTTAATCGGCTGTGTGGCGATCGAGCCGTTATTCCCTATCATGAGCTTCTGTTAGACTCCAAAGGCACGTTGCAGCAGATCTTCAAGTTTTTGGATTTGCCTTACAGTCCGGCGTGTGTGCCCAACAGGAAGAAGATTCACACAAGGGACATGAAAAGCCGAATCTCAAATTGGCATCATCTTAAAGCGGAACTTCCAATTGACGTACGCGACGTGCTGGAAAGCCCAACACTGTTCTGAGCAGGGAAACATGGCAAACGAAAAAACAGAACTGACTAAGCGGGAGTTGCAGGTGGTAGCTCTGATCGGTCAGGATAAGAAGTACAAAGAAATCGCAGAAGAGTTGGAGCTTGGTTATGAAACCGTAAAGACCTACGCTGCTCGAATCCGTAAAAAACTGGGTGTTGGCTCTAAGGTTGCCGTAGCACTTTGGGCTCAACAGCACGGCCTGATAACAAACGAGGCCCAGAAAAACATGGACGCAATGTTGAGCGAAAAACCGTGGCTTGCACAAGGTAATAAAGATGAAGAATAAACTTGGAACGTTTGCGGTGATCTACAGTAAGCCCAATTGGGATCAGTACAAGCACGAGACGTCCACGCAGTTAATCGGAGAGCATGTTAACTTGACTTCCGGTAATGTCAGTTTTCCGAAAGAGCCTGACAATTTTCCTTGCTTAGTTGCATCTATGCTCACACCGGTTGACCCGACCAAGGCTAATGCGTTCTGTCATTTTCGTGTCAATTGCTGCTTCGTCTATCCTGAGGACGCTAAACGACTACTGGACGCTCAATCTCAATTGGATCACTCGATCGTTTTTGACGAACCTGATGAGTCGACTTACCCTGAAGACTATGACGACGAGGGCGGGTACCTGCCCACGCAGACTGGTGTATTGCTCTTGGCTTTAGTTAATGAGCTGGAAGCGGTTGGAGCCGTCAAACGCGAAAAGCTGCTCAAGGAAGTAGCTGTCGTCGAAGAGTGGTTGATCAATAACCAAGAAGATAATATGGGGGAGCTCTCTCTGGAGTCAGTCTTGGAACGCATGTGGAGGGACAAAGATGCTCGCTAAGTTGGATGCTCCAGGTTGGTGGTTTATGGAGTCGCCGCGGACAGGGACGTCAACGATTGAGCGAACACTGAAGCATATTTTTCCTGAGGCCAAGGCTGTGTACGCCAAGCATTGGCCCATCCTTCCGCCTGAGGGATTCCTGAAACGATCAGATACGCTCAGTGTTATTTCAGTGCGGAATCCGTACAGCCGAGCAATCAGTTGTTGGCAATACTTCACTCGGCCAGGCGAGTTCACATTCCTTGAATGGACAGAAAAGCGACTCAAGGAAGGTTGGTTCGATACCCACATTGAAGCTCGGCCTCAGGTTTTTTGGTTCAATCTTTGGAAGTGGGATGTTATCATCGAACAAGAGAAGCTGGCCGCACATTTCTGGTCGTTTGTCCACAGGATCGACCCCGAAATCGACGCGTTTGAGCTTCACCGGTACAACGACATTAACGGCCAATGGGTGAATCGAGTGCGAGCCAAGACGCAACGTCATCGCCCTTGGCAGGAGTATTACTGTCCAAAAACGGAAGAAAACATACGAGAATTGTACGCCGCGGACTTCATTTGCCTCTCCGATCAGTATCAAAAAGAGTTTCCAGGAATTGTCGCGGCGTCCTAGCTTTGGGTGACACCGCGGCCTATACTTGAGGTGCCGTTAGCTCGGCGACACACTGAGGGAGCTGGGTGGGAAATGAATTCCTATCCAGCTTCTTTTTTTATGGAGTTTCCGATGCCACCTCTCAGGAAGAAGAGACCACCAAAACGAGTTACCGCTACTATCCATTTTCGTCATGCAAAGAACGAAAAGGGTCATCGCCAACTTTGCGTATACGCTGAGTGCGATCTCGGAGGTACGGTTGTTGGACCTATCTGGGGCCACAGTGAACAGTCAGTCAAGAAAGCAGTCTCTACGTTGACTCGCGAATGTGACTGTCCTGCGAAATTCCACAAAGCTCAGGAATACCACGGTAAACGCATCTTGAAGACAACTCGACGAAAGCCCTGACAAATCGCTATACTGCCTCAGTGGCTTTACCGCAGGTACCGGTAGGTTAGGAGTCGAGGTGCGGCTAGGAGAGCCAGCGGTTCTCGGCGGGACGGTTGTGTGAGTGAAAAACGAGCAACCGGAGGAGTGTCGGTCGTACCTTCCAGACCGGCATAAGTTCGGTGGCTTAGCCGCTGCCGGATACTGGGCTCGAGGCAGGGGATCTCGAGAAGTCACTTTTTTATTCTTCTCTTTCAAACAAGGAAGTTTGTAATGAACCAAGAAGGGCGTAGCGAGCGACAACAGTTAGAGGAAGTTCAAGATCGGCTGAAAGTTCTACAGGCTACGCCAGCAGAACAAAAAGAGTCACGAGCAGATTGGTGTCATCAGGATGAGATCCTGGGCATCCTCGCAACTGTTACGGACACTTTGAGTGAGTCAGCCACTACTCGAAGCCACGAACTTGGGCGTATGGCTGAACGCCTCAGCAGCATTGAGCAAGATGTAAAACACATTCAGTCCGATATCCAAGCCCTGTGCAAAGTCGTACGCGACGGGAACGGACAGCCGTCCTTGTTACAACGGCTGGCCAACCTGGAGGTGGTTGTGTCTAACAACAAAGGTGACATCGAAGAAGTCAAAGGGCACGCGAATTCGATCATCGCTGCCAAGGCTCTCAGTAAGTCGCAGGTGGTAGCCGGATTGATTGGTATAATTGTGACGGCCTTGTTATCCACGCTTGCGTTGGTTGCGACCCTATTGAAGTAGGAACAAAAAATGAGCCTGATCTCGACGACAGATATTCCGGACATCAAACAACTTCAGCTCTACACCGCGGTCAAAGACCTGGAAAAGCGATCGGCTGTCCGAATGTCTGGGTTACTGCAAGCGACAAAATCAGGCCATTTGATTGTGGGAGTTCCGACAGCCCTAGTCCGTGGTGTTTTTGACGCCATGGCTGAGCCAGGTATTTCCCTTCCCAATTCCGTAGACGGCGGAGCCCTTCGAGCTGGTGTCGTCGTCATGACTCCGGACGAGTTAGAGTCAATCGGCGGCCCAGACAAGGTCACTGAACGCGGCAAACAATTCCCGTATCACATGGGTGAACTGGAAGAGACTCCAGCACGCAATTGGCCTGGAGTTACCGTTTGCTGGCATTTGCGAATCAAGTCACCCGAGCTGGGTAAGCTGCGAAGAACCTATGGCCTTCCGACGAAATTATCGGGGAGTAACGATTTTTCGATCGTCGTGGCCTGCCGTAAGTCTGGAGTTTTGGCTGCTAATTCGACTAGCAAGTCGATTGAGCAGCAGTCGCAGACTCTGCCGGACTGGACTCGTCCTTGAGCAAAGCGTCGGCTATTGCTCGAGCAACTTCGTCTCGATGGACAGCGACATCCCGTGGGGCGTCAATGCCCAACCGAACTTTGTCGCCGCGAATCTCGACGACGGTCAAAGTGACGTTGTCGCCGATCGTAATGCTTTCGCCCTTTTTCCGACTAAGAACCAACATGGTTAAATCTCCATCCATGAAATTGAAATACCACACCCGTTTAACGTATACTCTTTTGGGTGACAGGTCAATAAAGGTTGTACTGGAATGAATTCGCTAACGCAACACCTACCCTGCAAATCTTCAAGCCCCGTACTTGATCAATTTTTGCCCGCTGAGAAGCAGGCAGAAGAAGACTGGTACATAGGCTCTTCCGACATTGAAGGTCAAGGCGTATTTGCCGGAAAGGATTACGAGGTTGGCGATACAATCGGCTTGGCTATGACGCCCGGCGACGAGGATGAATGGTCGGCTAAAATCTGGAATTTGACAACCTTGGCTCGTCACTGCAATCATCAAAGCAAGAACAATGTTGAAGTGAAGAAGGTTGACGGCAAGTTCGATCTGGTTGCATTGCAGCCGATCAGCCAAGATGATGAGCTGGTGTCAGATTACTATCAGGTGTCGCGAACAATGGGTCCACATTCCCGAATGATGTGGGACGGCAAAGATGTTCCGGTGACTGATCTCGACGGTTACATTGAGAAGGAAAGAGACGAAGATGAAAATACTTGAAATCGGCCCGGGAACTGCCGACGGTAAGTCCCTGGTTTTTCCCGACGCAGACACTGCAGATATCCAGGGCTCTGGTCCGACAGCAAAGGTTGAGCTGGGCCAGAGCCCTCTTCCGTTTGCGGACGAGTCTTACGACCTGGTCTTCATGTCACACATTCTCGAGCACATTCCCTGGTACCGTTCCGTAACAGCCCTACGCGAGGTTCACCGTGTGTTGAAGCCCGGTGGCGAACTGGAACTCTATGTGCCGGACTTTGCTTTCATTGTGCAGTGCTACCAGGAGCAACGTTGCGGTGATGATTGGCGAATCTTCAACGACGCTGGCGGGTGGATGACTTGGGTCAATGGTCGTCTTTTCACCTACGGAGAGGATGCAACTGAGTTGCTCAGTAAAGAACGACCGATCCCGCAGACACACCACAAAGCCGTGTTCGATGAGCCGTACTTACTGGCTCGACTGGAGGATGCCGGATTCACTAAGGTTCAGGCATTACGCAAGCGGCGTAACGGTAAAGGACACGGCGTTCGTGAAGCTGGTGCTTTGGGTATCAAGCAATGAGAAAACTCGAAATCGGACCACACGAAACACGAAGAACTCCGGACGGTGCACATCCTTCGTCGTGGGATACCCTTGATGTTGCGTATCAGGCTACCCACAACGCCAAGTGGGGCGACGAACGGTTGCCGATAGCTGATGCAGCGTACGACTGGGTTCATGCTTCTCACGTTTTGGAGCATTTGACGTGGTGGAAGACGTTGCCTGCCTTGCAGGAGGTTCACCGCATCCTGAAACCTACCGGACGTGTTACCATCTGGGTGCCGGACGCGATGAAGATCATCCAGATGTACGAGCAAGATCCCGAGCAGTTCTTGAAACTGGAAGCTGATTGGTCTTGTGGCGGCAAGAATCCCGACAAGGATCCGTGGGTGTACTTAAACGCTCGCGTTTTTTGGGGGGCTCGTCCTGGCGAGGCCGGACAGGAACAGCATTTCCATCGAGCCATGTTCGGGGAAGCCTCGTTGCGAGCTGTGTTGGAGAAGGCTGGGTTTAGGAATACCAAACGAATCGAACGCGACTGTCCTAGTGACCCTGGTCACGGTTGGATGGAGGTAGGGATGGAAGGGTTTCGATGAATTTTGTCAGCGTACAGCAACTTTATGACGACATGGCTGCATGGGAGCGGACGTTACCGCACTTTGATGCGGTGTGCGGCGTACCTCGTAGCGGAATGATCCCTGCGGCATACATCTCTTTGCGGCGGAACATTCGGCTGGTGGAGCTGACCGATCTGCTTCGAGAACCTAAAGGTGCGATCGAACGAGCCCCGCTGCGGGAAACCAATCCGATCGTTAAGTACAACAGCCGAGTGGGCAACCGACTGCTGATCGTCGACGATTCATCCAGTGAGAACAGCGTGACATTCACGGGGCTGCGGGAGCAACTGGCTGAGCAAACTGCCTTGGACGTCAGCTTCGGTGCCGTTTATCGAGCAGCTCCGGCCAGCAAAGTTGACTTCTATCATCGAGAGATTACGCTGCCTCGCATGTTCGGTTGGAACTGGTACAGGCACTGGTGGCTGCAACATGCCCTGCTGGACATGGACGGTGTACTTTGCGAAGACTGGAAGCATCGCCCAGAGAAGAATCACGACGCCGAGTTTGTGCAGCACTTGAAGGAAGTCAAACCGCTGTACATTCCCGACGTACCGATCAGGGCGATCGTCACCAGTCGGTTGGAACGCTACCGTAAAGAGACTCAAGACTGGCTACGGAGACACGGGGTGACGTATCAGCGATTGATTATGCATCCTGCTCGGACACCGGAAGAGCGAAGACAACTCAATGATCACGCCGAACGAAAGGCCGCTGCCTATGCTGCACAGAAGGATGCTGTTCTCTTTGTGGAGAGCGACATCAGACAAGCAACGAAAATCAACCAAATTACAAAGAGACCAGTACTATGTATCGACACAATGGAAATGTTGAATTAACTCACTAGGAAATTGTTTTGCCCTTACACTTGGAAGAAGATTTTCGCTTCGCCACACCCGTGGAGGTAGCGAACTACTCGCCTGCTGATCTTGTCTGGAAACCACATCTGGCTGGTTTCGAGTTCAGCCAATTGCTTGACCAGTTGAACGGTCAAGTGATCGCAAGCAACCAGGCAGGTCGCCTATTTCGTGGGCTTGTGAAAGCCCCAGGAGGAACTGCACTATGGTTGGCAAAGCACTTGAGTTCCAATGATTGTGAAAATGAGCTACTGATAACTACTGAGCCTGAATGTTCTGATCCACTGTTACTTTCTGAACTCCGTACTTTGGAGAATGTTGTTGACGCGACAGAAGACGCCGGTGACTTGCAACGCTTCGAGCATTACGACTCAATTGATTGCAGTGTCTTAGCGTGTCGTGTTGGACTCCTCGATCAGTTTCGATTGATTGAGACGCACCCTCGGTTACGCCGGAAACCGATCATCGCTTTTGACCCCGACCGTGCTCTAGTTTCTGAGGCTGAGGGCCGTGGTCGTTACTTTATGAACTCCGCAATATGGGTCTGCGATAATGGGAATTGAATGTCCAGCAGATCACCCCGAGTGGGTGAAAGACTTGATCCGAGAGGTGTCCGAAGAAATTCGACCGTTGGGTTTCATCGGACAGATTGGCTTTCGGTACCTACCTCCTGACGTACCACAAAACACGTTGAAACACTGGGTCATTGGTGTTTATCTCGTGCCGCACGAATTGGCCGGAGGGAGTCACGATGGTGCCGCAGCAGTTTCAGGTTTCTGTCTCAACATTTTCAAAGTGATAGCACTTTTTTCTGAGCTCTTGACACTGGAATGGAGAGTCCCGAGAGGCTATACTGATGGGCTCGCTGGCCCAGAAGTTTGGTTAGAGGGACTTTATCGAGGAAAGCAGCAGGTTCAGCTCCATGTTTATGCTGAACCGCCTTCCGATGAAGCTCCCGCTTTGGTCCTGGATGTGACTACAAATACTCTGCGAGCTAAGTGATTCAGTGTGTCAATCTATCGAGCTAACAGGAGAGTCTTATGCTTACAGCAGAAGCCCGTGTGGAGTTGTTGTCTGAAGGCAGTGAAGAACGTCGTAACGGAAGCCTGACAGTCACGAAACGGAATAGCGATGTTGTTCCGTTCGACGTCCACCGGATTGAGAAGGCCATGCTTGCTTGCATGGTAGATGATCTCAGTTATGAGTTGGACAAAGCAGAGCCAATTGCGAAGAGTGTTGCCAAGCAGGTTCACAACCTGTTGTGTTTTGAGAAGCAGCCAGTCAGTGTTGAAGTCATTCAGAATCTGGTTGAAGCCCAGTTGATGGCTTACGGTTACTATGATGTAGCCAAGCAGTACATTCTCTTCCGCGACGAGAAGCGAAGACTTCGCGAGTCAGCGGAAATCCCTGATGAAGTTGTCGAAGCCTTCAAGGCCAATGACAAATACTTCTCTAACGAGATCCAGAAGTTTCAGGCTCTCGACAAGTTTGCTCGGTTCGATCATGAACGGGGTCGTCGCGAAACGTGGCCAGAAACTTGTGCCCGTGTCATCAAGTACTTCAAGTGGCACTGCGACAATAAAGGCTACGAAATTACTCCGACATATTGGGACCTGTTGGAGCGAAGCCTGCTCGATCTCAAAGCGTCACCCTCGATGCGTTGTGTGCAGATGGCAGGTCCGGCACTGGAGCGGTGCCAGGTCGGTGTCTACAACTGCTCATTCCAGTTTCTACAAAGCACCCGTGATCTTACCGAAGAGCTTTATGTTCTGATGCAGGGAACGGGTGTTGGCTTTTCAGTGGAGTACGAGTACGCGACTGAGAAGTTTCCTCGAGTCAAGCGACAGAAGAAGGACGCCGAAGTTGCCACTCACGTCATTGAGGATACGACAGAGGGTTGGTGTGAGGCATATCGTCTCGGGCTCGATACTTGGTGGGGCGGCCACGATATCAAGTTTGACTTCAGTCAAATTCGTGAAGCCGGTGCTCCGCTCAAGATTAAAGGCGGCAAGGCATCTGGCCCGGGTCCGTTGAAGGACCTTCTGGAATTTGCCCGTACTCGCATCTTGTTAAAACAAGGTAAGGCCCTTTCCAGTCTCGATCTCCACGACATCAACTGTTATGCCCACCGCATTGTCCGGATGGGCGGCGTTCGCAGAGCTAGTGGCATATCGTTGACCGATCTTCACGATCGAGAAATGCGGGATTGCAAGCAGGGCGAGTTTTGGACTCACGACGAGCAGCGAAATCAGGCCAACAATTCTGCCGTCTATAACGAGAAGCCTGATCCGTTGGTTTGGATGGAAGAGTGGTTAGCGTTGGCTCGAAGCGGGTCGGGAGAGCGAGGCATCTTCAACCGTGGTGCTCTGAAGGCTCAGTTTCCTAAGCGGCGAAAGACACGCGGTCAACTGTTTGGCACCAACCCTTGTGGTGAGATCATTCTGCGGCACAAGCAGTTCTGTAATCTCTCCATTGCTGTGATTCGTCCGACTGACACGTTGGAGACTATTACTGAGAAAGTTATCCTTGCTACGATCTGGGGTACGCTTCAGTCCACAATGACTGATTTCCAGTACATCGGTGACGAATGGAAGAAGAACAGCGAGGAAGAGCGTTTGCTTGGTGTCGACTTACTCGGCTTCCTTGACCACCCGTTGTTTCAGGATGACGACAAAGCTGGTCCGATCCTGGATGAACTTCGCGAGGTTGTGAACCGAACCAACCAAGAGTGGGCTGACGCGTTGGGTGTTTCAGCTTCCACAGCTACGACCTGCATCAAACCTTCTGGCGACAGCAGTGTGTTCTTCGGGACCGCGGCTGGCTTCAAAGGGCACCACGGCGAGCACTATGTTCGTCGTACCCGAGCAAATAACACTAATCCGGTAGCTCAGATGCTGCGGGATGAAGGTGTTCCTTGCTTTACTGACTATGATGGCAGCGGGTTGGTACTTGAGTTTCCGATGAAGGCACCTAAAGGCGGCGTCTTACTGAAAGATCAAACAGCTCTGAGTCAGCTGGAGAAGTGGAAAACCTTCAAGCTTCATTGGACAGAGCACAATCCGAGCGTCACGATTTACGTGCGACCGGAAGAATGGCTGGACGTCGGCAAATGGGTTTACGACAATTGGAATATCGTTGGCGGACTCAGCTTTCTGCCGTATGATGGTGGTGTGTATCACTTGGCTCCGTACGAGGCGATTACTAAGGAAGACTTCGATAAACGCGTTTCGTTGTTTCCTGAAGTGAACTGGGCCAAGCTTGTTCGTTACGAAAAGTCGGACATGACTGATCTACACCAGCAGGTTGCGTGTACCGGGGGTGCCTGTGAGATCTGACATTGCAAGGGAATGCAGGTCGATAGAGGTCACGCTCCGGCGTGGCCTTTTTTTTGTTAATCTAGCGGCTTTGTCAGTCAATACGTTAAGCTGATACCGTCCCTGAAGCCGTTGGCCGGAGGAAAATAGAGTGACCACGGACGAGATCCACCTGAATCCGGAACAAGCCCTGGATGTTGGCCTTTGGGCTGATTTCCCAGGCACGATTGACCATTTGGTCGAGAAGTGTGCAGCACCTGCCCGGGATCTGCGTCAGGCCGTGTCGTCGATTTATACCAAATCTGACATAGGTGTTTACTGGAATCCGACGTACGAGAAGGCCGGTTTGTACGTTCGACCTGAGTTGAACGAGGAGGAATTCGATTGGTGCCTAAACGCAATAATCGAAAAGGTCGGAGCCGACCATGTCAAGACTGAGCCGCTGACAAGCGACGACTTGCAGGATTGGTGGGTCAAAGTTGCTTACTCACCAACGCTTCGACGGATAGCTGAAGCTCTTCAGTTCTTACCTTCCAAAGACATTCCAGGTTTCGGTGGCCGACCCATTGCGTCCTCCATTGCTTCTGGACTGTTGGGAGCCGGATTGGGTTACGGCGGCGGCTACCTGATGGACAAGATGACGCCGAAAGGACTTGGCGACGGTCGAATGCGATACTGGGGTGCAGCTTTAGGCGGGCTGGGCGGAGCAGGATTGGGAGCGACACCGGGGCTCGTCAACTGGCACGACGGACGTAAGTTCAACGACAACACACTTTGGTCTGGATTTCCCGAAGACGGTTGGGAACCCGATCTACCGCAGTCCGAACAGTACAAGAAAGCAGTTGACGCCTTTGTTACGAAGAATGCATTCCAGGTTCATCCGACAGGGCATGCGTCTACAATAGGTGGACCTTCGTTTGCAGAAGCTCCGCTGATCCGAACAAATGAACTCGGTAATGTCCTTTGGGGCACCCGAGCAAACCCACAGACAACTGCCATGACTATGGGAGCTGTTTATGGTGCGAACCAGATGCCTGATCCCCGATCACGCCCTGGAGTTGTGACTCCCCACCAGACTGGTTTACTCGGTATGGCTATGGGAGCAGCCGGTGGCGGCATCAAAGGGTACGCCACAGGCTACGTTGTTGGGAAAGGTCTCGGTATACTGACAGGCATGCCTGAAGGTACACAACAAAAACTGAGGCAAACTGGTGCCACATTGGGTATCATCAATTCGCTGGTACCCCGCTTGTTCAATTAAGAGGAACACTTAGATGACAATTTACGACGACTTGAAGGCCGGGATCGACAAGATCATCGCCGACTACAAAGCTGCCAATGCCGATGGTAAGCTTTCGTTCTCTGAAATCTTTACGCTGGTCGGCAATGCGATTGCAACTTTCGTCCAGCTGATTGAAAATTTCGGAAGCGGCACTGGAGCCGAAAAGAAAGCTGCTGTGTTGGCGGCGATTGACCAGTTGTTCGACGAAGTGATCATTCCGATCGACATCAAAGGGATTCCGAACATGCTGGAGGGTATCGTTGATAAGGCCCTCAAGCAGTTGGTCCTGACGTTGGCCGATGGTTGGGTCGATTCGATCGTTAACATTTTCAACAAGACCGGTTGGGGATCGCCAGGTGGCCAACCTGCCGGAGACCCAGAAAACCCACAAGGTGCCAGCCCTGGCATTCCAGGCTCGCCCCCAGGATTTGAAGCCTACTAAGGTTAGGTTCAAAATCCGGATTTTAGGAGACTCTCATGGCGATGCTACTTGGTAATCAACACGGTGTGGTGTTCTTTGGACCATCAAAGAATCCAAAAGCGGTTCGTTGGTGGGCTGAACGAGGCCAGTTACACTGGGAAGACTCTCGGGATAATGGTTACGGCACAGTAGGCATCAGAGAGTTTCTGCTTCGGCTTCAGGGGATCAACGACATGATCTCTAACGGCAAACGCAAGGACAATGAAGGGTTCATGCATGCCGATGAAATCGAAAGACATCAACGGTTTATCGAGGAAGCCCTGGAACTGGTCAAAAAGGCCAAAGAACAGGGCGACCCCGATGACGTTCGCGTACGTAAACACAAGGCCCAAGATCGGCCTATGACTATGGTGATGCCCTCCAGTCTGTCGGCTGGCAAGGGTGTGGAATTTTAGGAGAGCAGGGATGCATCCACGAGAAGCGTTCAAAATTGGTTTTTTGGCCAGATGTGTCGAGCAGGGTCTCTCTCCTGAGGATACTCGTGCTTTGGCTAAGTCCGCTTCGGACTGTTTTGAGAAGGCGGGATTCTCCGGCTTCAAAGATGTACTCGACACCGCTAAAGGTATCGGGTACCCAGCATTAGCTGCGGCAGCGGCTGCTCCGATCGCTCTCGGCGGCGGGGCGGCATACTTTGCCAATAAAGCAACAGACACCGATGCGACGGATATTGAGGAGATCAAGCAGAAAGAGCTGGTCGATACTTACCGTCGCATGGCTGATCAGTTGCGTCGACAACGCAAAATGCGAGATTACAAAGCAGAACGAAAGCGGACAGGCCAAGTGTTCCTGTAAGGAAAAGGCATGTCAAATAGCTTGGTGAAGTTCACCAGCCGGAAGGATGGAAATGGTCGTGGCGAATTATTCTGGGGAAGGGCGGACATTGATGGTCTACCGTTTCGTGGCCACAACCCTCCGTCCATGCGGCAGGATGAGTTTGAAGAACGAGTCGTTCGAGTCGCGGACCCTAAGAACGGGACGTTCTACACGGGTGACGACGAGGAGAATGCAGCTTTTCTGAAAGTCATGGATGGTATCACCAACAGCTGGTACCACATGATCTTCATTGAGCGTTGGCGAGAAGAAGGCGACAAACATCATTACGTTTATGTGGAGTGGGTAGAGTTCTTCCTTGAGGATGGGAAGCCGACACCTTACGCCCCACCAAGTTCAACAGGGATGTGATCATGGATCAGAAAACAGCTGAAGAGTTGCTCCAACAAGTGCGAGCAGCCGCGGAAGAGAAACAGGCCGAGACTGGTTACTCCGGCCTGACCGGTATGTTGTCTAGCATTGGCAAAAGCCAGCCGGACTACGATAACCTGGCTACGGCTGTTCGATCCCAGGCAAACTCGAAGATGCAGCAAGGAGCCATGAGCAACGTCATCAAGGCGATGCTTTTGGCTGGCGGAGCTGGTGCTGGCCTTCGAGGGCTGACAGGTCTTCAACGCATGTTTTCTGGCCAATCTAAGCCGGTATCCAGTCGGACAGTGGACATGCCTGTGGCGTATCCGGTTTCTCCTGAAGAAGAAGAAGAGAAGACTGCGGAGATCGGTAACTCGAAAGCCACTGCAAACTACGGGTTGAACTGGTACATCCCGTCCATGGTGTTGGGAGCACCGCTGGCTGCTTACGGGGGCTGGAAAGGCGTCGATGCTATTCTGGATACACAGCGTCGAAAGAAGACCGAATCCGACCTTGATGATGCGAAGAAAAAGTACCAACAAGCTTTGTTGGGCTCCTACAAGATGTCGGCGGATGAGCAGTCACCAGAAGACGTGCTCGACGCTGTGTTCGACGAACATTACAGCAAGTCCGCTGAAGAAGAAGGATTCATCGGCGGACTCATCAATCGTTACGCTCCCAATCTTCCCGGCATCAGTCAAGGCTTGGCAGCAGCCTACGCCATTCCGGCCACGGTAGGTGGCTACGCTGTTGTTAATTCAATCATGAAGAAGAAGAGCAAGCGAGCTTTGCTTCAGAAAGCCATGCGTGAACGGGCTCGACGACAAGCTCAATCGCAACCTGCAGAGCTGTATGCAATTCCGCATCCTAAGGAAGAAGAGCAAGAGGTTTAACAAAGCATGGAACCGCTCACGCCAAATCTGCTTGAGCCTTCGACTCCATCTTTGCTGTCCTCGGCTCCTATCTCTCCACCAAGTCCTCTGCCTGCTCAGCAGCCAGAGGATGATTTTCGTGAATTCGGTGATACCGACAAGACGCGGTCGAGCATTTACCAACGAGTGCTCCAGGCGGCTCAGTCAATTGAGCCAATTACCAATGAGCGTCACACTCTGCGATTGACCGGGGTCGACTATCAAGACCCCGATCGCGTCAGTAAGCGAGATCAGAAAGCCGCTATCCTGGGCGGGTTAAGTCGAGGCCGGAGGCTCCGAGGAACTTGGGAGCTGATGGATAACGCCACAGGTCAGGTGCTGGATCAGAAGAAGTCCGTATTGATGACCGTGCCTCACATGACGGAACGAGGTACCTTTATCAACAAAGGGACTGAGTACACGTTGAAGAACCAGCAACGATTGCTTCCAGGAGTGTATACGCGAGTCCGTGACAACGGTGAGATTGAGTCCCACGCCAATATCATGCCCGGCAAGGGAGTTTCGCACCGTTATTTCCTTGACCCAGAGAAGGGTGTATTCAAGATCCGATTGGGTCAAGGCACCGTCGGACTAATGCCACTGCTCAAGGCAATGGGAGCTAAACCGGGGCAGCTTAAAGAAGCCTGGGGCCGGGACCTTTTTGCGTCAAACTACAACGCAGACGACGCCACAGAGTATAAGAAACTCAAGCAGAAGTTTCTTACAAAGAAGGAACTCGAAGGCGAAGAGAACGAACAACGGGAAGCGTTGGTCAACAAGTTTGCCAGCATGGAGATGGATCCGCAGGTCACCAGCCGGACGCTGGGCAAGCCTCATCAAGGGCTGACACTGGACGCTGTCCTGGATATTACGAAGAAGTTGGTTGCGGTCTCTAAGAATGAGGCCGAGCCAGATGATCGAGACTCACTGACGTTCCAACAGTTTGTCGGGCCGGAAGATTTGTTCGCTGAGCGAATCAAGCGGGACAAGGGTGGCCTGCGTCGAAATCTGTTGTGGAAGATGTCTGGTAAAGGCAATCTAAAAGGGATGCCGTCCTCGGCTCTCAATAAACAACTGATGGCCGCGTTGATGACTTCAGGTCTGGGTCAGGCGATCGAAGAGATCAATCCTGCTGAACTTTATGACAAGTCGACGGCAGTTAGTCGTTTAGGGGAGGGCGGCATTCCTTCAACAGATGCGATCCCGAAAGAAGCTCGGAGTGTCCAACCAAGCATGCTGGGCTACATCGACCCAGTGCGAACGCCAGAGTCCGGCAAGGTGGGTGTAGACACTTACTTGGCTCGAGGTGCTCGTAAGGGAAAGGACGGAAAACTCTACTCACAGTTCCGCGACGTAAAGACAGGGAAACTGCTTTACAAGTCGCCGCAGGATGTGGCGGATATGACCATTGCCTTCCCAGGCAGTATGGATCAACGCAGCAAACGAGTTGCAGCCATGCGTAACGGGAAGATGACGTACGTGCCGAAGGATGAAGTTGATCTGGTGTTGCCTTCAATGGAGGAGGCATTTAATCCGTTGTCCAACATCATTCCTATGAAGAGTCAGGTGAAAGGGCAACGGTTGGTGATGGCGTCTCGAATGACGACGCAAGCCTTGCCGATCGTGGACGCCGAAGCTCCGTTGGTACAGTCAGCAATTCCGGACACAGATGGCAACCAAAGTTACGAAGAACTGTACTCAAACAATATGGGAGCGTTGCGGGCTCCCCAGGGTGGTGTTGTCAAAAGTGTTGATGACGACGGGATCACAGTTCGATACGAAGACGGCACCGAGGAAACTCACGATCTGTATCAGAACTTCCCGTTCAACCGAAAGACGTTCATTCACCAAACTGCAAACGTAAAGCCCGGTGATCAGTTTAAGCCAGATCAGTTGCTGGCCTATTCCAATTACACAGACAAAGGTGGAGCAACAGCTCTCGGTAGGAACGCCAGAACCGCTTACATTGCCTGGCAGGGAAAGAACTTTGAAGACGCTGTGGTTGTCTCAGAAAGCTTTGCTCGGAAAATGTCTTCTGAGCACATGTATCAACACGACTTGGAGGTCGATGATAAGACGAAGGTTGGAAAGAAGCAGTTCATCCAACAGTTCCCAGGTAAGTTCGACAAAGCGACACTCGCTAAGCTCGACGAGAACGGAGTCATCAAACCTGGAACTGTCGTGAACTATGGTGATCCTTTGATTCTCGGGGTTACACAGCGAGAAGCGGCCCACAACAAGGTTCACAAGAAAGGTCAATCGGGGTTTAACGATGCAACAGTCACTTGGAATCATCACGACGCTGGCACCATTACCGATGTGGTTATGGGCAAAAAAGGGCCGACTGTCGTTGTTAAAGCATCCTCCCCAACCCAGACCGGCGACAAGCTATCAGGCCGTTACGGTGACAAAGGAGTCATTGCTGACATCATCCCAGACGGTGAAATGCCGCATAACGGTGATGGTCAGCCCTTTGAAGTGTTACTCAATCCGCTCGGAGTAATCACTCGAACCAATCCGGCTCAGATGGCTGAGTTACTTCTTGGCAAGATTGCGGCCAAACGCGGCAAGCCGATCAAAGTGCAGGACTTTGACTCCCAGAAGGACATGGCTGCCTGGGTCATGGAGGAACTGGGCCGGGAAGGCCTATCCGATCTCGAAGATGTCCTCGATCCGTCCAAGGATCAGAAGGTCAAAGGAATCGCTACGGGCAACCGGTTCTTTATGAAGCTGCACCACACAGCTGAGTCCAAGGGACAAAGCCGCGGCGGCGGGTCTTACACGATGGAGGACACACCGGCTAAGGGAGGGTCAGAGGGTTCCAAGCGTGTCGGCATGTTGGATACCAACGCACTGTTGTCTCACGGAGCTACGGCGACTCTGCAAGACGTCAGCTCTGTACGTGGACAGAAGAATGACGAGTACTGGATGCAGTTCATGGCCGGGTACAACCCGAAGGCTGCGAAAGTTCCGTTGGTGTACCGGAAGTTTGTCGATCAGTTGAGGGCCGCAGGTGTCAATGTGACCAAACAGGGTACCCAGACCAACATCATGGCCCTGACGGACAAAGATATCGACGAAATGGCTGGAGATCGTAAGCTGACCTCCGCCGAAGGTGTTGATTGGGGTGAGTCTCTTAAGGAGATTCCAGGTGGTTTGTTCGATAAGGCCAAGACTGGAGGTCATGGCGGCAACAAATGGTCGTACATGCAGCTGCATGAGCCCTTGCCTAACCCTGTAATGGAGGAACCGCTTCGGCGACTCCTCGGACTCACGAAAAAGGACTTCAATGCCGTCATTTCAGGCGAAAAGCCGTTGGGATCGCACGGAGCAGGTCCTGGAGCCCTGAAAAAGGCTCTGGAGTCGATGAATGTTGATGCAGAGATCAAGAAAACCCGAAATATCATCCAAGCTGGGCGAGCATCGGAGCGGGATGCCGCAGTAAAGAAGCTGGGCTACCTAAAATCAGCCAAAAAGCTCGGATTGAAGCCTGAAGACTATGTTTTGAGTAAAGTTCCTGTCCTGCCGCCGATGTTTCGGCCTGTCAGCATGATGAGCAACGATATGCCGCTCATCAATGACGCGAACTTTCTTTACAAAGAGCTTTTCGAGGCTAATTCCAACCTGAAAGCAATACAGAAGGAGCTCGGCAACGACGCGTCGGGGCAAGAGCGACTCGCAACGTACAATGCCTTCAAGGCAGTGACAGGTTTGGGCGATCCGATCCATCAGAAGACCCGAGACAAGAACGTCAAAGGTATTTTGAAGACAGTGTTCGGCTCGAGCCCCAAGTTTGGCACGCTGCAACGTAAATTGATCTCCACAACGGTCGATAATGTCGGTCGAGCGGTGATCACACCAAATCCTGATCTCGATATGGATTCTGTTGGCCTGCCAGAGGACAAAGCGTTCAAGGCGTACGACAAGTTCATCACCAGGCGACTGGTGCGACAAGGAATGTCACTTCGAGCAGCTCGTAACGAAGTTGCAAATAAATCGAAGCTGGCTCGGAAACTTCTGTTGGAGGAAATGGATGAACGACCGGTCTATATCAGTCGGGCTCCAGTTCTTCACAAGTTCGGTATCATGGCTATGAAGCCTCGATTAACCAAAGGTAGCACCTTGCAGGTGAGCCCTTTGATTGTGAAAGGTTTCAACGCTGACTTCGACGGCGATGCCATGAATTACAACGTCCCAAGTACGGAGAAGGCTCGTAAGGAAGCGATCGAGCGACTTTTGCCTTCCCGTAACTTGTTCAGTCTGTCAGACTTCAAGTCTGTGATGCATGCTCCAGCTAACGAGTATGTTGGTGGTTTGTTTCATGCAACGAAGTCAAAAAGTGACCGTCCCAAGAAGATTTTCCGAACAGCCGCGGACGCGAGGAAAGCGTACGAGCGAGGTGATATCTCTATCGACGATCGCGTTCAAATCTTAGAATCGTAACTGCTTGACGCAGATAAGGAGATCAAACAAATGGGCATCAACCCAGAATTGCTGAAGCTGGCTCGCCATAATGTCGGTCAGCAAAAAGTTGCTTTCGTTCCCGCTGGTGATCCTACAATGGGTGGGGATCCTGCTGCTGGGGGTGCTCCAATGGACCCTGCCGCAGCTGGCGGTGCTCCGCCGATGGATCCAATGGCCGCAGGCGGAGCTCCACCGATGGACCCGGCTGCTGGCGGCGGTGATCCGCTTGCCGGACTTCAACCGATGATCCAACAAGCTGTTCAGCAGGCTATGGCCGCTGGCGGCGGCGGTGGCGGCGGTGCTCCCGGCGAGGCAGCCATCAAGCCAAAGATCGACATCAACGTCGAAGTCATGCAGATGAAGAAACTGTTGGCCAAGCTGTGCGATGCGATGGGTGTTCAGATTCCAGCCGCTGAAATGGTTGCGACACCTGAAGACCTTAATCAAATGGCAGCAGGCGGTCCCGGGGCCGCGGCAGCCACTCCGGACGGCGGTGGCGGCATGCCTGGTGGAGATCCGGCAGCTGGCGGCGGAGCCATTCCGCCGATCGAACCGATGAAGGCTGCGGAAGACTGGGAAGCAGGCGTAGCGTTCACTCCGCCTGCGGCTTACGACTTCCAGAATTCACACTCGACCACAAAGAATACCGCTAACATGGCTGCGGCTATGCTCCTGCGGAATCGCACAAAGGTCTCTTAATGTTCATTGTTGAGATAGTTGAAGCCATCGGGAAGCCTCCATTACGTGTGGAGGCTTCCCAAGTTGTGGTCCGTATGCCTGACGGAACGCCCGTTAGTTTGGCCGCACTTTATGGAAGCTCCGAAAGTGTCCTGGTATCGCACTGTGAGGACGAGACTTTTAATGACAACCTCCGAAAACTAGGACTGAACGATACCGTAATCTCTGAAACCCTGAAGGTGAAATAACATGGCCGGACCACTCCGATCAGCTGACAAGGCGTACTACGCTTCAAAGCAACCCCTATTTCTTCGCGGCACTCGCGAAGGTCGAAAGAACCCTGCACCCAACCCGTCGTACAAGCAGAAAGCGAACGACGTGACCGCGTCGTCGAACAAGTATTACGCCGCAATGGAGCCAGTGGCTACTTCGGTTCAGCCTGCCGCAGGTCAGAAACTGCAGACGACGTTCGCTCCAGAAAAGGTCGCTACGCTTCAGGCAAAGGCACAGGTCTTGCCGGACGTAGTTGCTGCCTTTCAAGGTGGAGCCACAACCGTACGTATCGAAGGTGAGTCCGCAGACATCAACAAGTCACGAGCCGCGGTTGAAATGGCTGTTGGACGTAAGACGCTGACACGGGAGCAGTCTGACCGTGTTGTTTTTGTCCCGGTACAAAAGCCCGCCACTTCTAACGAGGTGGAGGTAGTAAGTACCGAAGAAGCCCCAGCCGTTCCTGTTGAAGCGGAAGCCATTTTGAATCCACCTGCGGAAGTCACGAAAACGCCAAAGAAGAAGACGACACGTAAGAAGACGACCAGGAAGAAGAAGACCAACACTGCTGCGGATGTTCCTGCAAGTGTTCCTGCAGAAGTGCAGGAACCGGCAGCGGAAGATGATTCAGTGACTGAAGCTGACATTGCAAGTGCATTCGGAGTCGCGGACGACTCGGATGATTTCGATGCTGACAGTGACGATTAAGTGAGTTTGTGAATGCTCAACACTACAGTTGGACAACTGCTGGTCAACGAGGCCCTTCCTGACGAGCTTCGCGATTACAATCGCGTGCTCGACAATAAGGGTATGCATGCACTGCTCCAACAAGTGGCTCGAGAGCATCCAGACAAGTACCGTGAAGTTTCATTCAAGTTGAATCAGGTTGGTCAACGTTCCGCCCAAGACCAGGGCGGAATGTCGTTTAGTGCTCGACACCTGAAGCGTTCGCCGTATGCGAATGAAACTCGATCACGCATTCAGGCTCAACTGGGTAAGGTACTTGACGACGATTCCTTAACTGACGAGCAGCGAGCGGCCAAAGTTGTTCGTATTGTTGGCAAAGAGATGGAACCTCAACAGAAGGCAATTCTGGAGGAGGCCATCAAAGACAAAAATCCCCTAGCGATGCAGGTGCTATCAGGTAGCCGCGGGAAGCCAATGAACTTGGCCAGCCTGTTGGGTGCTGACATGTTGTACTCAGATCATCGCGACGAGGTAATTCCGATTCCGGTACTTCGCAGTTACAGCGAAGGGCTGACACCTGAAGAATACTGGGCCGGAACGTACGGAGCTCGTCGCGGCATTATCGCAACGAAGTTCGCCACTCAGGAAGCTGGTTTCTTATCTAAGCAGCTCAACCAGGCTGGACACCGGCTGGTGGTGATGGATGAAGAGGGCGAGGATGACGATCGCCGCGGTATGGTTGTCGATACGGACGACATGGATAACGAAGGGTCATTACTGGCCCGCGACATGGGACCGTACAAGCGAAATACTCCGCTGACACCGAAGATTCTCAAGCACTTAAAGCGTCTCGGTAAAAACCGGATTTTAATCCGATCACCGCTGGTTGGCGGCTCGCCGGAAGGTGGAGTCTATGCTCGGGATGTCGGTATTCGAGAGACTGGTAAGTTGCCTGGCCGCGGCGAACAGGTCGGCTTGCAAGCAGCACAGGCATTAAGTGAACCGATCAGCCAAGGCCAATTGTCGGCTAAACACTCGGGCGGCGTTGCTGGCCAAGAGAAAGCTGTCGGCGGTTTCCAGGCAATCAACCAGCTGATCCAGGTACCCAAGAAGATGCAAGGCGGAGCCGCTCACTCAGAAAAGGACGGCATCGTCCAACGAGTGGAGAAAGCTCCGGCTGGCGGACACTACGTCACGATCAACGATAAGCAACATTACGTTGGAGAAGGTTTTGACGTCAAAGTCAAAAAGGGCGACGAAATCGAAGCGGGCGATCTGCTGAGTAACGGCATTCCTAATCCGGCCCTGATCGTGAAGTACAAGGGCGTAGGCGAAGGTCGTCGTTACTTTGTTAATGAGTTCCGCAAGGCGATGGCCGGAGGCGGAATGCAAGGGCATCGTCGTAACATCGAGCTGCTGGCTCGCGGACTCATCAATCACGTCAAGATGACCGACGAGACTGACGAGCATGCTCCGGACGATATTATTCCTTACTCAACATTGGAGCACACCTATAAGCCGAGAGGAGACTCTCAGTTGTTGGCTCCAAAGAAAGCCGTCGGACAATACTTAGAGCGTCCGGTATTGCACTACACCATCGGCACCAAGATCCGCCCTTCGATGTTGAAAGACTTCGAGGAGTTCGGCATCACCGACTTGCCAGTCCATAAAGAACCACCTCCGTTCCAGCCGCACATGGTTCGAGGGATGTATACACTTCAACATGACCCAGACTGGATGACCCAGATGTACGGGTCTGGACTGAAGAAGAGTCTGTTGAATTCCACTGCTCGTGGTGCAACCAGCGATGCTCGAGGAACCAGTTTTGTTTCCAGTCTGGCTGAAGGCTCTGATTTCGGTGAGGTTGCAGATCGTGCTGTGATTCAGCCGAAGCCTTCGTACGAGTTGCCTAAGATTGAGCCACCTGCTCCTGAGGAAGAAAAGCTTCCGGCTCCTGCCGCTCCGCCTACACCGTCGTTCTTCGGTGGTCGGTTCAAGACTGGTATGCATAAACAGGCTGAGGAACCCAAAGTTCCGACAGCACCAAAAACGCCAGCAACGCAATCGCTTGCTGCACCATTGGCACCGACACCTGCTCCGACTGGGGCAGGTAATATGTCGTCGAATATCATGCCTTCGTCAGGACCTACAGCTCAGGATTTCATGCCAGCACCGGGTCAGTTGGGTTCACAAGAGAATCCCAACGGCATTATGCCTCCGGATCAGTTGCAGCAGTATGCTCAGAATGCTCAACAGCAGAATGACCGCGGGATGCGGATGGTGGGTGTAGACCCGATGTCTGATCCGTTCAGAACGCAGACAACTGCGGCAACGCCTCCGCCGTCAACTCCAGCTCAAGCCCGAGCCGACCAGGTACAGCAACAACGTAGCTACGGTAGTGGCAACACTCAAACGGATATGCGGACTTTGTTCGCTCAGGCACCTTCGAGAACCTTAGCTGGTAACTCCCTGGCACGGAAGATGCGTCGAGGGGATGCTCGTACAATGGGGATCCAGGCAGCTCGACAACGTGCTCAACAGATACAGAACGAGCAAGCTGCTCGCCGGAATCTGTACCAACAGGCCCACCCACAGCGAGCTTATGACCCTATACCGGGGCCGTCAGTCGCGGGACCATTACCTGCAGAGCAGTCACAAAGTCCCGTACCGGCAACTGGCGAGATGGGTTATGGTGACGTGGCTGGCACTTTACTTGCCGGACAACATGCCTGGACGCAAGGCGGTAGAGTTTGGAATGCGGCGGCTAAAGGTGAAATGCTTACGCACGGTTCACAGCTAGGCAAGTCACTCAATCCTGGAGCACAGAAAGGCGTTCAGACGGTAAATCAGTTGGCCCGTACCGCAGCACACAAGACCCCAGGACTCGGACGCTTTGTTGCTGCCACAAGTGATGATGCCGCCCGGGCTGCTGGAGCAAGCAGCAAAGGACTCTCAAAGGCCCTTGGTCCTGCTGCTTTTGTGTTGGAAGGTGGGCTTATCGGGAAAGACATTTACGATAAGACACAAGAAGGGCAATCGTTTGGTCGGGCCTGGAAAGAGCAGGCGGATGAGCACGGAGCTAATACTCGAGGCCTGTTTACTGACTGGGATGGCGGTGCTCACGAGATATATCAGAAACCTATTGATGTGGCGATGCATGTGCTGAGCCCGGTAGCTACTGTGCAGGAAGGAACACAATTGGCCGCCGAAGTCGGCGGCGGTCTCGGAGATATGGCCACAGGTGCGTGGAACTTCGCGTCGGATGCTGAGGGACGTAACCGGGCAGCAGCAAAAGCCGAAACCGAACAAATGATGGCTGATCGCCAGGAGGCTCTATCAGGAGAGCAGGACCAGATCCGGTCAACGCTGGAAAATAATAAAACAATCTCGCCGATGCAGAAAGAAGAGTTACGCCAACGCTCTGCCGAGTTAGACTTACGGAAGCAGGAAGCCCAGTTGAAAGCTGACGCGGCCACGGACGAAACAGAAGGCTGGCAGCTCGGTAAGCAACACACATTTGGTACTGGTGGACATTACTTTCGTGACGCAATGGCCGGGACAGGGAACCGGCTTTCAGCGAAAATCGAAAAATTACAGGCTAACCAGGATAGTCTGACACCAGAACAACAGTTCGATTTGAAGAATATGATTCGCAGGCGTGACGAGATGAAGAGGCTGGGAGACTTTTACAGTCGCGAAGTTGGCTATTTTGGTGAAGGAGATTTCACTAAAATTATGCGAATCCGTGTGCGAAACATAAAAGTCCAGTCAGTGGAACTCGCCCGGCGACTACGCGAGCCTGCTGTAAAAGGGAACCCTCAGCTTACAATGGAGTTGGAAGCTGAGATGCGACATCAACAAACCCGCCTTGCAAACATGAAAAGCTGGGCTAGACAGGCCAAGAATCAGAAGGTCAAGTAGGGTGCTTGTATTGCGACATTCACACAGAACCGGCTACACTGAGTAGGCAATCAGCCCTTTTTTTGTAAGAATTTGGACGGCCACGATGACAGCTATGCCAACTCTAGGAGGTCTTGACGAGAAGTACGCGGGAGCGTACCTCATTCGACCGACCGCCAAACCGAAGAAAAAGAAGAAGAAGAAGTCCAAGCGTCCTACATTAAAGGGCCTTGATAAGGCGGCTGCTGATGCGGCGGTGCAAGCGATTTCTGCTCAACAGATTGCAATGCGGCAGCGTTTACAGTCTGGCGACTTGGGTGGCGGTTGGAATCCATTCGATCAACTGACTGACAACAATTCATAGGCCGGGAGCTGCTGCTCATGGAAGGAACCATGCATACTTCAATTATTACAAAATCTGCCAACCTTGGCGGCAGTGGTGGCGAGACGGAATTTGAACAAGCATTTTCCAGCCTCGCATACGCTTACCTGCGGGACAAAGCTCCTCGATTGCTCGACCACATGGTCGGCTTTCAGCTTGTCGACCGCAACGAAGACAACACCAAAGCCATGGGGATCTTCGGATTCCAGATCGATAAGCAGTGGCTTTATGCTCCCGTCTTCTTCCTGAACGGTGACCTCAAGGGTCATGAGTTGTTGTACATGAAGAACAACGACTCCTTCGTTCCGATGAAGGAGAACTGGATCAACTACATCATGAGCCGCAAGCCTCATGTATTGGGCGAGTCCTCTTCAGATCAACTGCGGGATCTTGGAGGCATCTACCCTGATATCCGGTCGCTTTCGATACCGCCTTCGGTTGGCGGCGGTAAGCGAGCATCGGATCAGGAGTGGCTGAAAGACGCTATGCCGATGCTGGCTGCGTTCAAAGTCAAAGCTGCCAGCTCGCTTTTCCCTGGAGCTGGAAACCGCAAACTTAACCAGGCAGCTGTCGTCGAAGCTCCGCTTACTGCGGCATTGACCAAGCACGCTCAAAATCTGGATTTTAACCAGATCATGCCGACCAGCTTGGAATTGATGAAGCAGGCACACGACATCGCTGAGATGTATCCGACCATTAAGCAGGCGATGCAGAAGTTCTACGGCGTCGATTGTTTCAGCCGATGGGGCCGAGAGTATCGCGATAACACGGCCAAAGAGGCTGGCAACATCATGCCAGAGAAGCGGGCTGCCGCTCGGCCATACATGCCTGGCAATTTGCTGATTCCTACGGAGCGACCGGCTGGTCCCGTCGACCACGAAAAATCCGGCAAGCTCCGGATGTATGTTTACGAAGAAGTCATTGTCAGCAAGGCTCCGGAGTTGGACGAGGACGAGCGTGAGCGTCTACAGAAAGACACCGTCCTGATTAAGGATCACCGCGAAGGGGAAGAAGTCAGCAAGGCCTACAATACTCAGGTCGAAGCCAAACTGACGAATCCCTCAGAGACCGCCCTCTACCGTGTGTTGGTTAAGCCGGGCGAGTTCAAAAAGATGCTGATCGCCATGAACGGCTCCAGCAATCGAGGTCGTGAAGCCATGGCGACAGTTGTCCGCCTGGAAGATAACGGCGACGGATCGAACAAGGCCTGGTTGAATACGCACCCGACCAATGTTTTCGCTGATCAGATCAGTGAACGTGATGAGTGGGAAGAGTGGTTCAACGGATTGGGCGATTCAAGTTCGCTGACTGAAGGTGCTGAGTACATCGCAGTCGCAGAGAACGGTTCAACCTCGGTGCCATTTACCGTGCAGTCCAGTTACGGCGATGATCGTTATCGTGTTGATTTCCGTACCGACATTAACTGGAACGAGACTCGACCAGCCACGATGCCTCGTGTTGCTGCTAACCGTTTCGATCAGTACGGTGACGACCAGGACCGGGCTCCGTCGCCGTACGGGGCAATGCTTTACATCAACAAGGAAGGCAAGAAGGGCACCAAGATTCGAGCGATCGGTGGCGAACTTCGCATTCCAGAGGACTTCAAGTTCCTTAAACTCAAAAGCCCACAGAAGTCGAAACCTGGCGAGCTCATGTGTTGTAGCGATTACGAGACTCGTAGCGACATGCCGCCTATCAATCTCGGAAAGATCGACGACATCCAGTTGCTCTTCCACGAGAAGACAGCTCGATTGAAGGTTTTCAACAACGGCACTGACGTGTATATCTCGTCGCCGTTGGGTGAGCAGTGTCTATCTAAGAAGTCTGCTCTACTGAACCTGGTCGGTACGCATGGCTTTCGTGAAAAGGTTGCCCGGGAGATTCTGACTTACGCCGAACAGAAAGGTAACGCGGTTTACCGTGCGTCTTATGCTCCCGGCTATGGGCCTGAAAAACAAGCTGCTCCGAACAGAAGTATGCTGGCTGGCGGGCCAAGTGCTCCGATGTACGATGACTTTGCCAACGAGCAGAGTGTGGAAGAATACGGTCCTCGAACGGCTGTACCAACTCAGTACGGTAGCGAGCAGGCTTACCGTGTCGACAGCATGACAGCAGATCAGACCGATCCGGCAGTATGGGACAATTGGCAGAACTATTCTGCTGAGGATTTCCAAAGCAGCATGCAGGTTGCTCAGCAGGCCGGTGCCGAAGGTCAGAAAGAGGTTTTCGACACTTCGATGATCTCTGGAATGCTCAAGTCCGTTCGACAGGATTCGCTTGTTGAGCGACATCTTGGTAGTCTGGTCGAAGCGTTGGACGCTCTTGGGCGTTTGATCATGAACTTCTACTGGCACCAGGAGGAGTTTGAAGATCGTTACGGTAAGAGCGATTTACCTGAACTGGAAGACAGCTTGCGGAATGCATTCGAGTCCCTGGGTGACATCACTCTGTTCCTCAAAGAGAAAACTATCGAATCGCCGTTCGACGAAGGCGATGTCGATCTCGAAGAAACTGCAAGGAATTAAACTATGGCTGGTGGATACTCTCGAACAGTTGCCTTCACGGGCGTGGCAGCAACTCCTATTTGCGTGGAGTTGCCGCTGCCTCCTCGCGGTATTCTGGAGCGGCTGATTGTTACTCAGGTGTCAGGCACACCAGGCGGCGGTACGCTTTCGGTCTATAATCGGAAAGGGGCTTGTGTTGGCGAAGTTGACTTGAATGTCGACGAGTCCGGCTCAGTAACCGCCTCGGCTGGAAGCCCTGGAAATGTTCTTATCTTCTTCGCTGCGGACCACAATCTAAAGGTTGGTGATTCGTTCGAGGTCAAAGGGCACACTGAGGCAAGTGTCAATGTAACGCACGAGGTTGTCACAGTTATCAATTCTACTACTGTTATAACTGACATTGCGTTCGTAGGAGTAGGCACTGGCGGCGTTTGGCAGACTTCACCATTCTTTCCAACCCAACACCCAGACTCCCACCTTGTTTACGAGGGCACCGTAGCCGCTGGATCGCTGAAGGCTTTCGATATTGGCCGAGGCTATGAGAATCGAGACAACCAGAGTGAAACGATGCGAGCTCGGCACCAAGCCCTGTGGATGGAGTTTACCCCGGCGAACCCCGGCGACTACGAAGTCGCAGTTACTGCTGAAGCCGACACTGTGATCTAGGAGAGACCCTTGAAGGTTTACAGGGACGTAAAATTAGCTGATCCTTTCTTAAGGCCAAACTGGCGACACGAGCGTGTTGTCAAGATGCTTGATAGTGTGCCGCCGGAACGTGTCAAGCGAACTGACGACGAGTGGATTGCTGGTTACAAGAAGTTCTTGCAGCAGTGGAGCAAAAGCGAAGCTAACCGGGACAAGCTCCTGTACGACAACCCTGGGTTGTACTTCGCTTACGTCATGTTCGATCGAATGTTCACGGAGCCTGAGCTTCGACTTATGATCGAAGCTCGGCTACTATCTGGCCTGACATACGCGGATATCGCAGAAGAATGTAAGACGATTCCGGAAACCATACAGTGGTATGAGCGGCTGTTCTTCAATGTGATTGAGTTTTTACCCAACCACGATTGGATAATGAAGCACGTTCTCTTGCCATCCTCCGACCGTTTCGTGCAAGATGATACCGCGGATGATGACGAAGAAGTCGCCTTTGCCCCTAAACCTTCCAATGAAGTCGTCCGACCTCATCTTGATATGACGTTGAAGTTCTTCGCTTATTATGGTGGTCCAATGGTTTGCGACCAGATGATCAGCGGATTCCGGCGAGATAAGCGAGTCACCTCGCATGAAGATCTTCCAGAGTATTTCCACGAACAATTCATGTCTCAAGTAACGCGTCGAAGTGCTCAGTCGTCAGGGCAATTCGAGATCAACAAGTACAACGTGATGGAGTTGTTCGCGACTCACACTAGAATTATCGAGATTCAACGATCGGCTGAGAGTGCGGAAGATCGTCACAACGAGTTTGAGAAACACGTCAATGCGATGTTGACTGAACTGCCATGGACTGTCGGCCTCGAAAGCAAGAAACTGTATGAAGGTTCTGAAATCGGGAAGTTCGACGCAGGTGCGTCTGAGCTGAACGAGGAAGAACTGATGCTATTCGGGTCGGGCAGAGAGCCGGAGTCGTTGGATGATGTTGCCGGTCTGACCATATCCAGCCGGAAGGAGCCGGAGAATAATGCAAAGTCTAAGTAAATCTGATGAGCAGTTGCTGCTCGATGGCGTCAAGCAGGCGGTGGCCTTGGTGGATAACCAAGATCTATCGCCAAATGCTGCGATGCATAAGGTGGCTGAGGAGTTACAGTACTCCCCAGGCTTCCTCAAGGCAGCATGCAACGCGTTCAACAACGGGCGACAACTTGCCCAGTGGAACGCCAATGACTCCGTGTTGGATAAGTTGGCCAGCTTCCCGCTCGCCAATTACGACGAGATCCACGATACGATGTGGGGTACGACACAGGAGAAGGTCGCATCTGTTTCATCGTTCGGCCCTAAGTTCGACACGTACGAAGAGCAATCTCGGCGGGAACTGTTGAACATGGACCTGTCGAGCTTTGAGAAAGCCGCATCAGATGCTCCTGAAGTGCATCCGTTGGTGGCGGACGAACACGCTGATATGCGGTCCAAGCGAGCCTACTCTGATTTTGAGTTCGCTCGGAGGGAGCTGGAAGAAGCTCGCCGCGAGAAGTCGTCCAATGACGACCGACTCAACCTGAAGATGCACTTGCTGGAGAATTACTTCCGCAAGTTTGCTTATGATCGTTTGCCGTTTGCCCAAGTAGAGCACGGCGTAGCGACTTATTTCGGGGAGCCCGGTAAAGCTCTGATGGGCTACATCGCCGAGCGATTTCCTCGAGAGAAGCGAGCTTCGGACCACCAATCAACTTGGGATGGTTTTCAGCAGCCGGTGAATCGACGACAAGAACCCTACGCTCTGATCGCTGATTGCATCAAGCAAGCCAAGGATCTGTATGCGGCCACAGTTCAACTCGCTGCCGCTGAGGAAAAGTTCGCCAAAGCAAAGGAAGGTGTTGCCCCTTTTTCACAACCCCGATCCCCAGAGTCGAATGGGAGCCAGCCTACCCTGACTCCATCGTTGATTGCTGATGGATCGGGGGAAAAGCAGGCCAACATTTTTGGAGGCATCGCTGGAGGCATGGGGCTTGGAGCTGCTAGGTCCATGACCGAAGGACTGGGCAGCGACCCGGAAGCTCGGATCGAGAAGCAGATTTCTGAACTGGAAAGCCCCGACCATCTGAACGAGATGCGAAAGATTCGAGCTCAGACCGTATTGACTCAGCTGATGAGCGATCCTGACAGCCCGCTCAGCGGCTACGATCCGGAAGAAGTGCTGACCGCATACAATGAAATGGTGCAACTGTCGCCCCGATTAGCAGATCAACCTGCGGCCATTGCTCCGCTCCTCAACAAGCGGTTGATGGGTAACACTGAGCCTTTCGAGGTTGGCGAGCAAGTCAAACTCGAGAAGGGACTCAAGGACGTACAGGCCCCACAGTCAGCACCCAAACCAGTGGACTTGATGAAAAATGAAGCCAGTATCATTAGCTGATATCACGTACGAGCAAGGACTCCAGTTGATTGTTCTGCGAAAGCAGGCTCTGGATTCTGGCAAAGTACGTCGCATGCCCAAAGAGGCTCTGGACAGCAATTACCCGCTGCACGCTATCGGTACGCAAGTGCTGGAGAAGGTTGCAGAGGGTGGTTTTATGGACGGCATCGGTAAGTCGTTATCGAGCGGACTCAGCGGAGCCAAGGACTGGTTCGGTAAGTTGGATCCGACTGTGAAGTCCACGCTGATCGGCGGCGGACTTGGAGCAGGCACCGGCTTGGCAGCATCCGCCATGAATCGGGATCGGCATTGGCTCCGTAACGCCTTGATGGGCGGTGTAGCCGGTAGTGCAATCGGTGGCGGTATTGGTGTTGCCCGTAACCCGGGTGCTGCTGACAAGATTCGAGACAAGCTCACTGGCTTCGCTGAGAGCTTCAATAACAAGGACGCCCCGAAACCAACAGCCGAAGCAGCACCTGGCGGCGGATCACCAACACCTGCCCCACTTGAAGACAAATCCGTTGCAGGTCGAGCTCGGCAACTGGTCGATGCAGATCCTGAAACTTCTGCCAGCCAGATTGATTCCCTGCGAACTGACGCTGAGAGTTGGGCTCCGGAAATTGTTCACGGAACTGGAGCGGCTGGAACGGTCGGAGCCACAGGTTACGCCCTGCGTAAGTTGCAGCAGATGAAAGGGTATGACCCTGACGCGATGCTGACTCACCTGGGTCAAATGGCTGACGATACTCCAAACCTTCCTCGTAAGTTGGATTCGATTGGTATTCGTACCATGGATCAAACTGACGAGGCGTTGAGAGGGCTGGGTCCAATCGCTACTCAGCCGGGTCGAGATGCAGCATTGTGGCGGCAATTTCGAGCCAACCCGCAAGACCCAGCTCTGCGGAAGCAGATTGAAAAACTGTTGGCTGCTCGGGGAATCAAACGTAATTTGATGGGTGGTGTCGCGGCAAAGGGTTCACCTGCACTGAAGAATTTCCTTGCAGGCAGCGGTGATGATGCCCTTGAAACCGTCCTGAGCAAAGGCTTCAGCGGCAGACGACCTGTTCGAGGCGGAGCTGCTGGTCTACTTGTCGGAGCTAGCGGGTTAGGGCTCAAGGGGCTATGGGACAGCTACAAATCACAGCAAGCTCACCGCACGGACGCTAAGAATGTTCTTGACGCCGTGCGAGCTGAACTAGCAAAACGAAATGCCGCAGGCGGGTAACGATATGGGAATGGTCAAATTTGTCTCGCCTCTGGGTTGGGACTTTCAACAACGGATTGTCACTCCAGTCAAGGTTAGCAGCCGGGGCTTAACGGGATCGGATCGTACCGAATTCCTGAAGTCAGCCAGTCATGCTTTTCTTCCTCAGCTGGACAACGTCAAATTCGCTAAAGACGAGATCCCGGTTCATTTGATCGCCCTGGGCTCGAGCGAAGCTTACGGTCCCAACCGAAATGGTGACGGATTTAAGGAAGCAGCTTGCCGACAGTTCCACGATACGTTCGTGAAGTTTGCCAAGTTCTACCGCAACCACAAAAACAAAGCGGAAAGGGGAGACCCTTTCTACGGCATCGTCAAAGCTTCAGCGTACAACGAAGACATGCGGCGGGTGGAATTACTTTGTGCCTTGAACGCCGAGAAGTCAGCAGCGTCCCGTAATGGCGGGTTCGTTGCTGATGCTGAGATTGAGAAGATTGCTCGCGGCGAGGACATTCCTGTCAGCATGGCTTGCCGTGTTCCGAACGATGTTTGCTCGTTCTGCAAACATGCAGCCCGTAATCGGGACGAGTATTGTACCGGCGAGAAGTGTGCAGCTGGCGGTTGTCGGTCCAACCTGACACGGTTGGTAAAAGTTGCAGGCGACCTACATCATCTACATGTCGACAATCCTAATCCAACCTGGTTCGACATCAGCCGAGTGTTCCGTCCTGCAGATCGAATTGCTTACGGAGCCAAAGCTGACTACCTGACTAAGTCTGCATCTGATGCGGCTTGGTTCGACTTGCAGGACTACATCAAGATGGCGGAGCACTCGACTGCTCCGTTGGATGTTATCCTTTATCAGACAGGAAATCACGGTCTTTGGTCAGAGAAGTATGCATCCCAGGTCCGACTTGGTTATGCTTTAGCGGCTCTGGAAGGCGAGCGGGGCTCTACAAATGAGTATCGTCCCTTCAACACCAAGCCGTTTCCTGTTGAGAAGCTGGCTGTATTCGGTTCAGCGGAGTGTGATACTCAGCTGGCCGCATTAGCCGATCGCAAGATCATTCTCAATGTGCAAGACTATGCCAGGTTGGCTGGGAGAGAGGAGCATGTTAAAAGTGCTGCTGCGATTCTGCCTGGTATTTACACCAGAATGACAGATGATGAGAGTCTTCCGCTTCGTGTTGAAGCTGGGGCTTGCTCGTTTGTCGAGAAGACAGCGAATGAGAATTCGCGTATGCTTGCTGCTTCGACTTTTGCAGAACATTCTCTGCAGAAGTCAGCCTGCGAGGATCGTGGATACCTCAGTTGTATTCGGGAGCAACGCGTTCCTGAATTTATTTTGTTTGAAAAGTTAGCTTCCTGTGACAAGGACGGCGAAGAGTTAGCCAGAGACTACGCAATGTATAAACTGGCTGCTTTATGGCGTACCGCGGCAGAGGATTCTGAGTTTCCATTGACAGTTAGGTTAACTCTTCGTCAGAATCAGGTACTTTGAAACCCTGAAGCTAACGGAGTCTTACCCGTTTCAGCAAGGAGTGCGTAATGACCAACTCTGCAGTAGCGTCGATGAAATCCATCGACCGTTTTTTGCAGGAGGTCGCCGCTACCGAAAAGAAGGCTGCCGAGGCTAATACAGAGCCAGGTAGTGTCGGTGGCCCGACTGAACATCCTGTGAAAGATGTTGACGACTCAACTGAAGACGCGAAGGAAGGTGCCCGCTCTGCGGAAAATACTTCTGACGTGAAAGCCGACCAAGGCCCACCTTCTGTTGAAAACACACCGGATAATGTTGCCGCGAAAAAGGCGGTTGATGGCAAGTCGGAAGACGGGTCCGTCAATCCTCCTGGAACTGCGTCGGAAGACCAGCTCCAGATCGGCACCAAAAAGGAACCCACGGGACAGGATCCCTCCGTCGAAACCTCCTCGGTAAAAGCCGAGAAGGAAGACCCAGCCGCGGCTGGTGACGGATCGGTCGGTCACTCGACCCATCCTGCTCGTACAAATAACAGCGAGCTTGACGGCTACAAGTACGCTGAAATGGATCTGGATCAGTTGGCCAAGGTTGCGTCCGACATGGGCAACGACCTGCTGGTTAAACTTTCCCAGGCCCAGGACAGCGAACAGAAGCCAGTCAAGGCAGCCGAAGAAGACGACTCTTCGGAAGAGAAGGAAGCTGCTGCCGACGTAGCCGGTCAAGCCGGTTGGGAATTGGCAGGCCTCCTCAGCGGTGATTTTGACAAGAAGGCTGCTGATGCTCTGGTCCAGAATACTCTGGAAGAGATCATCAAGACTGCATCCGACGATGCAGAAAAGGTAGCTGAGTTCCTCCAGAGCTACTCGGAGGAAATGTCAAAAAAAGCAATGGGTGAGATGCCGCAGGGCGTTGATCCTGCCGCGATGATGGGTGGCGAACCTGGTGCCGACCCTGCCGCCATGGGTGAAGATCCCGCTGCCATGATGGGCGGCGAGGGTGGAGCCGAAATGGAAGGCATGATGGGCGGTGGCGAGGAAGAGGCAGCCATGGGCGGTGGCGGTGACGACGTCGCACAATTGGCCGCGATTCTTGAATCTCTCGGCATCTCACCCGAAGAGCTTGAAGCAGCGATGGCTGCACAAGGCGGCATGGGCGAAGGCGGCGGGGAGGAAATGATGGGCGAAGGTGGCGGTGAAATGCCTCCTGGTCCACCTCCCGAAGAGGCTCCCGAAGACACTGCCGGTGAAACACCGGGAATGGAAGTGGAAGCTTCTGACAAGAGTGCCAAGACGGCTGCGGCTAAGAAGGGTGCCGCTGAGAAGTCCACACGAGACTACATCCAGGAAGTCCTGGAACGGTCTCGACGTTAATCCTTCATTTCATCAATCAAAACTCACGGAGGATTTCCGTAATGAATACGAAGCTCGCAGCCCAGACGGTAGAGTTCATTGCCGCATCGTCGGCACTGAATGATCGCCTTATGGGTCAAGTGCAATCGTATCGTGAGAAAGAGAAGCAAGCCGCTGCGAAGCGGGATGCTGTTCTCGATCTCATGATCGAAACTGGCTCGGTTGCTCCCCATCAAAAGCAGGCAGCTGCTGAGATGTTGGCCAACCACGGTCAAAGTCTGGATCTCCTAGTCAACGCAATTAACAAGATGGCCAGCTATAAGCAGGCCAGCGAGAAGGCTGCGTCTGACCTGGGTCAAGCTGTTACTGAGAAGGAAGCTGGCATCAAAACCCAGCCCCAGGTCAAAGACAGCCTGAATGATCCTTATGTTGGACGTCGCACTTCTGAAAAGAAGGCGTCGGACATGGCGATTCTGGCGGTTTTGGACGCTCCGCGTACTTAACTTCAACATCTAAAGGCTACCAAGCTTTAATTGGTTCAAGGAGGACTAACTATGGCCGCTCCACGGCAGATGACAGCCAACACCCTCAATGCGTTGAAGGGTTGGCCGCAAATGAACGCGGTTGATTACCACACGGAATTCGATGCGTCGATTCCCGCTGGCGATCTTCCCGCCCTGGCTGGCTCAGTGGTTTCACTGAACAGCTCTGGAAACTTTATTCTGGGCGTCGGCACCACAAATGTGATGCCGCTGTTCTTGTTCAATAACTCGGACGATCCAGATGTCAGCAACGATGGTGGCGATGCCTCCACCGACGCTGGTGTCTTCATTCCGATTTCACCGACGGGCCAGGCAATGGCTCTCGTCGCTGTTGGTGCTTACGAGCTTGTGAGCACCGCGTACGTTGATGCTGCCTATGCTCCGAACGACCCGCTTACCGCGGATCTCTCGGGCGGTGGTGCACCGGGTCAGCTGCAAGCTGGTACGTTGTACACCGACATGATTGTCGGCATTGTTTCTCGTGGCGTTGTCGACAACGGGTACGGAAAGAACGCTTTGGCGTTCTGGCCATTCCCTGTGTTCCCGACTCCGTAACTTATAAGTCTCTGATCCGGCCTGATAAGCATCAGTCGGACGTAATACAAGGAGGTTTCCTCAAATGGCTAACTCAACAGTCATGACTCAAGAAGAATCCAAACTTCTGAGTCAAGCGATCTTTGAGAAGCTGTCCTCGCGAGATCCAAGTCTCGAGAAGCAGGCCGTTGACGCTGTCAACGACTTCACTCGTACGAAGATGCGTGAAGACGGATTCTACCGTCGGATCATGCCGCCGATTCCAATCGCCAATGACGATCTCGATCGTCAAGTCGATACGGACAAGCCGGTCAAGATCGTGGACAAAGAACCGGACAGCCCAGCTGCTGTGTCGATTCCGTTCGCCACGTTGCCGACGAATCTTTACATCAAGGGCGACCGTTACCGGGTGCACTTCGACCGAATCGTGACTCCCAAGTTCACGAAGGACGTCGACGAGTTGCGTACCTGGTACATGGATATTCGCCAGGTCCTTTCGGACAACGCGATCAAGGACATGCTGGCAGAGGAAGATGGCAAGTTCATCTCCGCCGTCAACACCGCGTTGGTCGGTCCTGGTCTGGTTGTTCCCACTTCGGGAACGGTTCAGTATCAGCAAATCGCTGGTGGCATCACCCGCGATACCCTGTGGGATTCGCTCAAGATCATGCCCAACACGCCGTCGAACCTTGAAGTTCACTGCGTGCTGCTCAACAACATCACCATCAAGGAAGTGGCTAAGTTCAGCCGCAACGAGATGGGTGGTGACCTCTCCGAAGAGATCATGCGTAACGGCTGGACTCTGAGCGAGGCGATGGGCGTCAAGTGGGTGATTACGATCAAGAAGGGTCTCGTGCCAACCAACACGATGTACCACTTCGCTGATCCCAAGTTCATAGGCAAGAGCTATATGCTCGAAGATACAACGATGTACATCCGTCGAGAGGCGTATTTCATCGAGTTCTTCGCCTACGAATCCCTGGGTGGAACACTGGGTCATACCTCTGGTTTGGCTCGCGTCGACTTCACCTAATCGTCATGGTTGCGGCAAAGGAGCCCGGTGGTTTCGGTCACCGGGCTCCCGACCCGGCTAACCCTTCATGGAGAAACAATCATGGCAACTGCTTTTACAGGGTCTTACACTGATCAGAGTTTGACGACTCGAGCACCGTTCACGCCTCAGAGCCTTCCGGCTCCTGTCACGAATCCTCGTGATCTCGGTGAAAACCGAACCTACCGGAATGATCTGGCTGACTCCGCTCGACAAGTTGATCTTTCTGCTCAGCAGGCCGATTCTAAACCTTTTCCTCCCAACAAGTGGGAACCTGGGTACGACCCTTACGCCAATGGCGGCGGACTGGAAGCGTACTTGGATAATTCAGGCGGGTAACCGCTCACTTGCTGGAGGTTAAAATCCAGATTTTGGAGAAATACGCTATGTCGAAAGAAACGCAAGCAACCCTGCCAGATCCGGCAGATGCTTACAATCAGCTCTTCGACGGCGTGCACGCTCAGGTATTCCTCGGCAAACTTGCAAGTTACGGTATTCAGCCAAGCACTGAAAAGGAAGCCGCGGACTTGTTCACGCTTGCCGGACACCTGCGTCACGTCGATGGTCCTGAGAAGCAAGCCGCTGATCAGAGCCGCTTTGGGGGAGCTGTTACGGCTCTCGATTCTGTTCTTGGTAACACACCTGAAGGTCGTCAGCAGTCCGCTGTCGAAGGCCAACAGGCAATCAAGCTGGCCGCTGCCGAGCTGATGCAAGACTCTAGCGTTTATGACGCTGTGCTCTCGCTGAAAGCTCACGAAGCTGCTGTCTTGGCTGGTGAGAAATAAGGAGATTACTCATGGCTCACACTTTTGATGTCGACGGCAAGGTAATGGATACGTCTTGCCTGTATTCGACAGTAAAGAACATCTCTGGTGTGGCAAAGATCTTCGGATTCTTGCCGCCCCACGGACGTACCCTTGCTGTCAATGAAGAGTTCACCGTTTTCGGTGACGTTCGCCAGGGTCTCGGTGGAAACCGAGGAGCTGAGCGAAGTGTCCATCGCCGAGATAACGCAGCCTTCGAGGCCGCGATTGAATCTGGTGATCTGGAAATTCTGCAGACTCCGAGTCCCGTCCTTCAGGATGTTGACACTGGTCTGCCGAAGATGCTCCAGTTGGCCAGCGGTGTACTTTCCGCAGTGGATCCTTGCTGGCACAATTCGATCAGTCAATAAGACGATTGGATGCTGGCGAAATTCAAGGTCAATCGGTTATCATGGTAACCGGTTGGCCTTTTTTTCCACTTGGAGAGCGATCCACATGCTGAGCCTGATTACCCCAACACACAACCCTACTTACTTGACTGAGGCTTACCACTCAATCAAGTTGCAGACGCACAAAGACTGGGAGTGGGTAATCGTCCCAAACGGGGAAGGCACGAAGATCCCTAATGTCATCACAGCAGACCCGCGGGTCCGCGTCATTGAAGGCGGTCGTGACCTACACAATGTAGGTGCTTTGAAGCGATTGGCTTGTGACAACGCTAAAGGCGATGCGTTCGTTGAGTTCGATCACGATGACTTGCTTGTACCAGGAGTTAGTCTTCAACGCATTGCTGAGCGGTTTGCAGCAGGAGCCGGTTTCGTTTACTCCGACACCGCGGTGTTCCGCTACAAGGCTCGACCGGAACAAAACAAGGAAGATTTTCCGACCTTCAGCAAGTACACGTACTCTGCTTTGCATGGTTGGAAAGAGTATCCAATTTACATCTACGGTCGCCACCTGTTAGCTACTGCCTGTTTTGAGATCACGCCGCGATCCTTGGCCGAGATCTATTACAGTCCTGACCACATTCGTTGCTGGTCTCGAAAAGCATACTACGAAGCGGGCGGACACAATCCTGAGTTGCCAGTTTGCGACGATCACGAACTGATGATCAAAACGTACCTGACCGGCACCCCCTTTCACCACACAGGCGGCTGTAACTACCTGTACCGTTCGTTCGACCACAACACGGTTGTCATGCGGAACAAGCAGATTCAGAAGACTACTCGAGAGCTTAAGGAGACATACACCCAGGCTTTGATTGAGTCCTGGGTAGCCCGCCACGGTCACGTCCAACTTGATCTGACTGAGCTGATCAATTCTGGTTGGAATGCAGATCGAGACCTACTAAAAGGGTTCGGGAATCAGCAAGTTGGGTACATCGTAGCGGACACCGAACTGCAGAAGCTTGAAGGTTGGCAAGTTCGGGAGTTCATGAACGAAGCTTACGAAGCCCTGATTCCTGGGGGTTACCTCACAATCACGGTGCCTGAGGTCCACTCAGGTATGGGGTACGGCGACGTGGAGTGGAAATCACACTTCAGTGCGACCAGCATGATGCCATATACTCGGAGAGCATTTGCCAGTAAGAACGGTAAGGTTACTTGCCGATTCCAGCAGATCAATTGCTTGGAGGTGTACCCATCAGATTGGCACCGCGACAACAGCTTCAAGTACCTGAGGTTCGAGCTGGTAGCTCTCAAGGGGCAAAGGCACCCGGGGCTCCAGAACATTTGAGGTTGAATGAGGATGCCTCATAGTTCAAAATAACCATACACTTTATCAGGTCTGAAAAGTGTTTTTTAGCAAAACGAAAGGATTCGACCATGGCGATTGCCGACGATTTTAGCGTGGCGGTTAACGGTGACATTCGTCACGTTTCCGGTACCACGACATACACTGTATTGGAATTTCACAGGTTTTTGCAGGACTTGGCAGACGATGCTCAAGCTTCCGGCAACGATCTTCTTGACATTACATCATCCACACCATCTGATCGCTCGACTGACAACATTATCTCGCTCAACTCCCCGTACAATGTTGATGATACGGTAGCTGAGTACTTGTATGATGGTTCAATTACGCAGGGCGGTGGCAACACTGTTTACTCCGGTCTGCGGGTTCTTGGTGCTGTGAACACTGCCGCAACGCAGTTATTCATCATTCAAGACAACGCTCTGTACCAATTCACCACAACACCGGCTTCTCCTTTCTGGGGAACGCAGGGTAGTGGTGGATACAACGGTAACGCCGCTCAGGGTATTCTCATGCGTTGCCTTGTGAAGTCACGAGACAACGGTGCTGATATTGACGGGCAACGTATTCGAGTGCAAGCTCGACACTACGGCGACACGTACGACTTTTTCAACGTGACCTTAGGGCAGGGCGAGTCTGTGGCTGCTATCTCGACCACGCCTGACGCACAGAACGATACGGCACAGGGAACTGTGACTGCGTACTCAGACGTGCTCAACAGTGGTGGAACAGCCAACGCACCGACCGGTGGTTATCAGACCATCGACCTGAACAATGGTAATGGTGCCCGTCCTTACTACTCGAAGTGGACCTACGGCTCTCAGGCAGATGGCTTGAAGGCGATTTGGGAATACACTAAGGACTTGACGGGGATGTCTCCGTCGCTGTCGTCTAAGTCGCTTGATTCGCTTGACGGTGGTTTGTTTCTTGGAATTACCCATGACCTCAATTACGACAACGAGGCGGGTGGTCCGTTTTCCGAGCGTGAAACTGTTGTGTGGGGAACAAAGATTTTCTACGACACACTGGTAAGTGGTCCGTTAACGGCTGGTAACTATGTCACGATCGGTTCCGGCGGTGCAGCTGGTCGCGTGATGTACGACAACGCACTCGGTGGGTACTTGATCGTTGCATTGGAAGACACGTCGATTACCGTGTTGAATAACGATGTCATCACTGAGTTCTCTGGGCCAGGTGCAGCTGCTACCTCGACTACCGCTGCAGTTGACACAGGTGGCGGTGCTGTCCAGAACAATGACAAGTCTGGCGGTTCTGGCCTCCTACTTGCGTTGAACGACACAGGAGCCGCTGGTGACATGTGGATTCAACTACTGACTGGCTCTGCTCCTTTGGACAATCTGCCACTGCTCGGTGTAACTTCCGAAGCTACAGCAGATGTGAACGGCTCGGCTCTGTCTCGTACGATTCCTAAAATCTTCACGGGTTCCTTTACTGGTTCGTACATCGGTGCGTTCGGTATCGGTATCGACGTAGCCGACTTGTCTGCTACTGACACGCTTGAGGATCTTCTTGCTGTTACACAGACTCCGCCTAACAACGTGACATTCACCGTTACTGGCTTGGTCTCCGGCGAGGACAGAGTTCTTGTTGGTCCTCGAAGTGCGGGTACGCTGAACAAGGCACAGGATACTCTAAACGGAACTTTGACTGATAACGTCACGACCAACGTCGCGACTAACGTCGCGGTTCCGTCTGACACTCCTGCTTCGGGAACTGTTCGGATTGAAGATGACAACGGTGTCTACACCAGACAGGCTTACGCGTCGTACGCCGGATCAGCTTTCACGTTGTCGGCAGCCTACCAAGGTTCGGACAATGCGGACGCCAGTTCTGGGAACGACTTGTTCATCTCGTACATCGACCAGCTATCTTCGGGAAGCACAGCATCGTTCACGACGATCTATAGTTCTAACCGAGATCTCTTTGTTCGCGTTCGAGACGGGGGTGCTACTCCCATCAAGACGTTTGAAATTGGTGCGACTTTAACAGCTACCGGCGGTACGGTTGCTGCGATTCGCACGTCTGACGCGTAGTGGGATAGATTATGGTTTGAAATTAGACCAGCAGGGAATCACGCCCTGCTGGTCTTTGTATTGAGGGCTCTGATGGCGTACAGCGACGACATAAACGCTTTGAACCCCGACCACTATTGGTCGTTTGATGGTAATTCTAACGACGGCGTGGGGAGCCTTACCGGTACAAACACTACAGTAAACTTCTCAAACTCTGCTTTGACGAAAGATGCGACTAACTGTGCCACCATGACGGCTAACGGTTCTCGCATTTCTTTTGCTTCTAGCACGGACTTGAACGGGCAGCTGAACCGCAAGTGCGTGGCCGGTTGGTTTAGCGTGAACAGTATTCAGCCGCCTCCGAAAAGAATTTACGGCGAGGGCACTGATGGGATATCTACTCCGCTGTTCCAGCTAGTACTAGCGTACGGCAATACCTTTATGTTTGAGGCAATTGATCCGTCTGGCATTAGTACCTATTTGTGCCAAGTGGTTGGCGAGAATGTCGCGGTTGCCAATCGGATCTACCACCTCTGTATGATATTTGAAGGTGATGCCTTTGCCGACGAGATTAGATTTTTCATTGATGGGGTTAGGCAGACCATTGAGATTCCTGACCCACCGACCATCGGCACATCGGACATAACTTCAAGAGGGCAGGCACAGCTGGGTGACCCGTCGGGTGCTTCCGGTGTTGGAGGTGGTACGCTTTTGCTACAAGCTGCCGACGAGAGCAGTTACCAGTATTGGGCAGCCTTCTCCGGTGCTGATGCAGTGTTGACCGAGACTGAAATCAGAGAAACGCTGTTTGAGCGAGGGGCTTTAGCTGACTTCACTGTTAGCACAAACACAGAAGCGAACATGCAGTCAGCGTTAAACGCGATCACTTCTTCGCAGGGTGACTCTCCTTGCTGCATTGAGATAGAGGCGGTGTCTGGCGGCGGCGACTTTACATTAACTAGCGATAAGGTCTTTGATGATTTAGCTTCTATTCACTTTCGGTATAACGGAACAGCAGATACTCTGACCCTTGTTAATACCACAGGAAACGCAAGTATAGGTGCGGCCCCGTTCGGAGGTACGCTACGAATTGCCGAACGGCAGACCTTAACTGTGACGGCTACTGATTTGAGAACTGGCGACCCTGTGCAGAATGCTCGCGTGTACATCGAAGCGGCTGCTGGTGGCGATTTAGCTGCGGGTACGGAGATCATGAACGAGCTAACAAACGTATCTGGAATCGCAACAGTTACATTTGATTACGTAGTTGATCAACCGATTGTAGGTCGGGTCCGGCAAGGCACAACTGCACCGTACTACAAGACAGGAACCATAGCTGGTCCGCTGTCAGCGGAAGCGTTAGATGCTGTTATCCTGCTAGTGGAGGACGAATAATGGCAATATCGAGAGTCGGCCACACTGCCGCTAGTACAGACAATGTGCCGAGTGCCACCGTGTCAGTTCCAGCAGGGACTACCACAGGCGATGTGATGATGCTTTATCTGGAGTGTGATGGTACCAGTGGCTACAACGCACCGGCTGGATTCACGCAAGTTTACGCCAACCAAATCGTAGGTACACACACTTCAAGCGTGCATTACCGAGTCATTCAGGCAGGAGATCCGTCTAGCTACGCAGTAAGCACGGGTGGTTCTAACGAGCGTGGCAACATCTACTTCATCACTTATCGTGACGTAGACACAACCAGTCCGGTCATTACTTCCAGCCGAAACACAGGATCAAGCAGCTCGACGGCGAACTTCACGAGCATGACGCCTGCCGAAGACGATTGCCGCGTCATCGCTTTCGTAGGCACCGAGTCTGGAAACAGCGGTAATTCCTTTACGAGCAGCTGGCCCAGTAATTTTACTGAGATCAGCGACAACGAGAACGGGCCACCGGGTTCTGGAGCCGGTTCATCGGGTGCCGCTTTTGCAGAGAGTCAACAGACTTCTGCCGCGACTTGCAGTGGCTCTGTCACGATTTCGACGGGAAGCACGCAGTACGTCACTACGTTCATTGCGTTGCAACCGCCTTCCACAAAGCCGGTAGTACAGACCTGTCCAGATGTAGCTACGTCTAGCACTAACGTGACCTGCACAGGAGTCAATTTCGGAGCTATCCAAGGGATCGGTAAGCTAGAGCTGGCGAGTACCGCGACTTATGCTTCGGCCACAAAAGTGACGCAAACAATTGATTCGTGGTCGGACACCAGTATCCAATTCGACGTAGTGCAAGGCGGTTTAACTAACGACTCGGTTGTTTACGTTTTTGTAACAGATGACAATGGCGATGTTAACTTAGTAGGACTGCCAATCAATCTAGGGCTGACACTTTATCTAGATTTGATTGACTCGTTAACACCCGGCCACTATTGGCGACTCCAGAACACTTATACGGACACCGGAAGCAGTGCTTCGGGTCAGCGAGACATGGATAACGTCATAACCGGCGGCGGCGGAGCCATGACTACAACGGAAATTTGCGAGAACACCACTCATTCTTGGCAACTTACCAGCGTGACCGCTGCGAGAGAGATTCAAGATGTGGGCGACATGAACACTGGAACGGTCAACGAGCGAACGTTCTGCGGTTGGATAATGCTTGGAGGCATCCAGAAGTCCGCGTCCGTAATTTATAAAGAGGGCGGCGGCGTTCAAAATCTGTGCTTCCTGCTCGCACTTGGCAACACTTTGACGGCCCAGATGGCTGACAGCGTTGCAGGCAACAATGTACAAGCTTTTGGCGATTTCAAATTAACTCCAAATCGCCCTTACCACATTTGCTATCGTTATTCGTACACGGAGAGCCCGAAAGAATTTAGACTTTTCGTGGACGGCGAAGAGCAGACCGCGACTGACGGGAATCCAATCACTGGCACACTCTTTTCCAGTCATAGTGGTGACTGCGTATGGGGCGACCCCGATAACAACTTGGAGACTGGCGGTACGGACATTGCGTACGCTGGTCAAAGTGATTGCTATTACGCGGCTTGGGTACATTGGGCCGAGGCTGACAATGGCGGCAATGTCCCACTCGACAAGACGACCGAGATTCGTGACAAGCTGTTTCGCAGAGGGGCGTTGCCGAACGAAACTATTACGGCAGGAACGCAGGCTGCGATGCAAACCCAGCTTGACGCCTTGGCGGATTCCGAGATACCAGACTGGCCTTTAGGTCTGCGAATCGAGGAGGTATCTGGGGGCGGAGATTTAGAGCTGGAAGCAGACAACATAACTTTTAGTTCTCGTTGCACGTTAGATTTGGAGTGGCGAGGGGCTGGCGTGCTGACGTGGGTCCAAAGGAACGGATCAAGTTTAGATGCGACCAAGATTTTCACATCACTAGGCGGAACTGTAACCATCGTGAACAGCGTACCGGTGGTTATAACCGTGAAGGACGTGTCTACTGGTGGCGTGATCGAAGGGGCTCGGGTCTTGCTGACTTCGGACACTGGAGGCTCTTTGCCATACCAAGCTTCGGTAACTATTACCCGAGCCAGCACAACCGCGACTGTCACCCACACCGGTCACGGATATAGCACAGGGCAAAAAGTACTAATTAGCGGAGCGTCGCAATACGAATACACTGGAGTAAAAACCATTACGGTGACGGGGACAAACACTTATACTTTTAGTGTAAGCGGTTCTCCGGCTACACCGGCTACGGGGACAATTACTAGCACGACTGTTTTGGCTGAAGATCTGACAGATGTGTCGGGACAGCTGACAACCGAGCTAAGGTACAGCAGCGATCAACCAGTAGGTGGTAGAGTTCGACGAGGAACAGACACGCCGTTCTACCGAACACAGCGTATTAGCTCTACGATTACTGCGGCTGGACTAAATCTAACTATTTTGATGGTGAAGGACGAATAATGACAAACGAAGACAAGCAGATTATTGACTTGGAAAAAGAAAAGAAAGCGGCAAAAAACGCTATCGTTTGTGACCGCGAAGGTAATCCATTAGAAATCAACAAAGGGCACCGGCTCCAGTTTGGTGAGAAGTTCTATGAATGGGACACCAGCCAGAAGATCGAGTACCTGATTAAACTTGCAAGCAGCATGAATCATGCAGCCGACATGATCCAGCGAGAAAGAGACAACCTTATGCAGAAGCATGAGCAACTGTTCCGGACACTGGAGAGCTGCGAGAAGAACCTCGATACGCAGAAGCAGATCAGCATCAATACGATTACAACTGCAAACGCAAAAGAACAGAAATACATTAAAGACATACAGCTTTTGCAGTCCCGCGTCAGGGCTCAAGACGCTGTGATTGAAAAATTAAACGCGGAAGATAAGTAATGGCTATCTCCATCGCGTGGGGTACCAAAGTCATCTATGTGCCGAAAGCTGACACACAGATTGTCCAATCATTGCCAACCGAAGTACGCCAGCTTAACCTAAATGATTTTCGGCTCGACCTGAAAGCCCTAGAGGCTAGCGAGGAGGGTATGCCTGAGCTGGACACGCACGTACACATTGCTCCGATTACGTTCGGTGGTGTTACTCTGGCTCGCGTTGTCGAGATTATTAATGGATATACAGTAACGTTTGAGGACGGGTCGTACGCGGTCAACCTAGTCGGGGCAAACAGTAACGTTGCCGATGTGACAAATGTTAATCAAGTATCTATTCGATCCTCTAACTCTGCTGGTCTAACTTTTTCCGAGGCAATCAACCAACAATCTTTCACTGACAACTCTGTACATATCAGTACGACAGAGGGCTTACCTGGCACGAGATTTCCGCGAGGAACTCCTAGAGATCCTGTAAGTAATTTGACGGATGCCGAATTTATCCTTTCGGAACAGAAGCTTAAAAAAATAACTATTTGGGATTACATAGTCGCAGAGCCTGTTAGAAATTTGTCAGGCTTGACAGTGATTGGCGACAACCCTTCCGTTAGCTGGATAAACTTAATTAGCGGTGTACCTACTGACGGTACGACTTTCCACAACATATCTTTGTTTGGAGACGCCACGGGCACTTCTACGGTCACCCAAAGCGTAATTCTAAGTGGCGGATTGACGGGATTCTCTGGTGGTTTCTCAAGCTGCCTATTTTTAGGTGACGTAGCGGTAGACCCAACAGATCTAATTCCGTTTACTGTCTCAAACTGTGCATCTATCGGAAGCTATCGGCCCACGTTCGACTTTTCAAATTCAGTACATCCCGGTCATTTTGCCAATTGGTCTGGAAACTTGAAACTAACAAACGTGACCAGCGGCAATGTAATAACAATCGACATGATATCGGGCAGTGCGGAAATAGATGCAACCTGCACTGGTGGTACTATACTTGTGCGAGGTGTCGGTCAGATAATCGACACCTCTGGTGCGGGCTGCAATGTAGACACGACGTATTTACTGCAGAACGACTCCGGCGAGAGTGCCGCAGCTAACTACACTTACTTCACTGCAAGTAACCGTGCGGATGCATTTAAGGCTGATATCACTACGCTAGAGTCGGCGGCGGCCAGCATCAAAAATATCACGGACCAAATGCGGTTTACCAAACCAAACGAAATCGACGCTAATGCGATCTCCGGCGGCGGTGGTACGCCCTCGGAACTTGCCGACGCTGTTTGGAATGCAGACGAGGATGACTATAAAACGTCGGGAACAACAGGGCGTGTGTTGTTCGACGCTAGTCAGGGCGGTGGCGGTGGCGGAGGCTCGGCCTGTGACCCAGACGCTGACCGGATATTCGTCAACCAAGACTACGGTGGAACAAACAATCTCGTCTACGTTCTAGGCACAATACCTGTCGGGCAGGCTACGATTGAGCTGTTTATGTACGACGATTACATGGCAGGCAACCGTGACGCTGCTTACCGGATTGGCAACAGTCGGCAGACCGATGACGGCTCGTGGGCAGTCCCGTTCTACCTCGACCCTAACACTTACATCCTGCAGTTCTATCGTCCGCAAATTGCAGGTCCAGATGCTTACAAGCTGGTAGTCAGCGAGAACCCTGCTGACATCGTATTCGAGCAAGTACCGATTCCGAGCACAGGTTTGTCTGGTCCTCTAACTCCCCCGATCCAGACAACGACTGTGATTGAGACTGTGGTTGAAACAGAGGTTGCAGGGCTAGATACGTTTGCGGGAGCGGGCACGATCCTTGTGGACGAGAATTACGGCGGAACCAGGAACCTGGTTTACGAGGTCAATGGTTCGCCCGTGAACGGAGCTGACATTCTGATTTTCACGTCGGCTGACTATAATGCTGGAAACCGGAGCAACTCGTTTATTGTGGCTGCGAGTCGCCAGTTATCGGATGGTCGCTGGCAGCAGGCGTTACGTTTGAATCCCGGCAGCTACAAGATGCAATTCTTCAAACAAGGAGTTGCAGGCCCAGACACGTTCGATTTAGTTGTGGAGTAACACTATGCCATTGGAAGGCACACCTCCGGTCACGCCTCCGGCAACGGACGTGGACTGCGAGCAGCAGAACATGATTACGCCGAAACAGACCGTCGTTGACGGCTGTCCGGTGTTGCCCAAACTTCAATGCCACGAAGTACAGATGGGACAAGATGCCCGACTACTTTGGAACTTCAAGAATGAAGGCGGCGACGAGGTCAACATCACAGACTGCATCAGTGCGTGTGAATCCCAGGGAAGTACCAGTAGTCAGACCGATGAATCGTTTGACGCAATTGGTACGCCGGATTGCGGAGTCGAGCTTCGTATGCGGGAATTGACTGGCTGTAACAGTCAAGACAAAGTCTACTGTATTCCCGCTGAGATCATTGACGCAGGCACCGGTTATGTACGAGCAGCCTCGTTGCCAGAAGAGCTGGTTCGCAGCCCTGGAGTTTATCTGGAAGAGTGGGGTGTGTTTACCGCGGATAAGCGAATGATCTTCAGCAACCAGTGCTGTACCTTCATCCGCCGAGGTCTGTTCGGGCTCAGCAACGACCCCACTAAGCGGAACCTGGGACCACCAACGATCGAAGAGATTAGGTTGGCCCTGCGTGATAACGCGGCGGCGGATAACCTACTTATCGACGACGTTGAGTTCGATGCCGCTGAAATTGCTCAAGCAGTATTGCGGCCACTTCAGTATTGGAATGAGATCCCGCCGCCGATTCGTCCCGTCATGACGACCAAGACGTTTCCGTTCCGAGAGATATGGATGCTGGGTATTCAGGCTTACCTGTTGGAAATTGCTGCTCACAACTACCGGCGTAATCACCTGCCGTACAACGCGGGCGGTGTGGCTGTTGATGACAAGAACAAAGAGCAAGCGTATGCTGCCAAGGGCATGCAGATGCTTCAGCGGTTCCAGGAGATGGCTCGGACGAAGAAGATTGAAATCAACATTTCTCTGTTCTCAGGTAGCGTCGGATCGCCGTACTCTGGTCTGTTTTACTAAGGGGAAGTCATGGCGGACAACGGCCTACCGATCTCAACCAACTACGACATCTCGTGCGAGGACAACTATTGTCCGCCTGAGTGCGAGTTTGCATTTGCGTTGGTGCATGTGTCGTACTTGATTCGTGGCGGCACTCGGGTCATGTGGCAGCTCATCCCTGAGTTCAACGATCCATTGCCCTGGACTTTCCAACTGCAGGTCGGCAAGACCGGTGGCGATGATGACGGCTGGGAAGATGTGGGACTGCCGATAGAGAATACCTGCTACGCCATTGACTCAGAGAAGCGAGTCTACAGCAAGACGCAGAACACTCATTATCGGATCAAGCTTTCGACTCCGGCTGGGTTGTACTACTCACAACCGACTGCAAAGGCAGGCATCCTGGGTGTGCGGGACTGGCGACTTGCTCAAGAGATCGTCCGTAAGGAACGACTTCGATTTCGGTACGTCTCGCAGGATGGTTTCCTTCTCAAACGACGGAGTACTGGGGAGAACTGCACTAGCTGCCTGGACCTTCAAACCAACGAAGTTACCAACCCGTACTGCCAGGAATGCTGGGGAACTGGTAAACAGTGCGGCTACTATTATCCGATGGCCTGCATCTGGGCAGATCTGTCGCCACGGACGCGTCGAATGCACATTGACGACCAGGCTCGAAGGGGCACGGTCAAAGATATCGTTGTCACCGGACGCATGCTTATGCTACCGTTGATTGATGAACAAGACGTTTGGGTGTCGAGAAAGACGGACGATCGGTACTACATTCATTCGATTCAGAATGTTGCAGAGATCCGCGGAGTTCCGTTGGTTGCGAACGTGGAGCTGCGGCCAGCTCCGTTTACGGACGTGATCTACGAGATTCCGATCCCGCAACAGGATGCCTGGCTTCAAGAACACTGTTGAGATAGAATCCATGCCACACATTCCACGATCCATGGCCCCAAGCGGGATGATTGATCCAGCCACTGTGCCTCGAGCACCGCGGCGTCCGGTTACTCAGAAGAAGCCGCCAGTGCCTTACATGGGCAGCGGAGATGGGGAAGTGAATCCGAACAGTCGCCTGAGGACTGGCAACAAGATGGTCGGAAAACTGAGCATGAAAGACTGGGACGTCGATCCGCTGAGAATTTTGAAGCAACTGCACGGTAAGGAGATCAAGGTCGATGAGCACAGCGGAATGGTGTCCGGAACCGGGTGATGCTCCGCAAAAAGATGCTTGCGGCACCCAGGGAACGGTAAATCCCAGCTATCTATGTGAGAACGGTTGGCAGCCTCTGCTGATCACCGGCTTTCTGCGTGACCTCCTCGTCCGTCAGTGGAGTGACCCAACCAACATTATCAGTCCGGAGATGAAGCAATATCTATGGAGTGAAGGACAGACCTCCGGTATACTGATCGAAAGCGTGTATCGTTACCGTGCGGACCTAGTGGAGAAGCGTCCGGCGATTATGATCAAAAGAAACTCCTTCAGGAACATGCAGACCGGCTTCGCAGGCCAGATGCAGGGACTTGGAGCGGTGGCATACGAAAACGAAAAGGGTGCGATTAGCCGCCACACGACCTTGTTTGTAGGGTCACACACTCTTTTCTGCATCCATGGAACGGGTGCTTCAACAGAGATACTGGCATCGGAAGTGATGAGCCATTTGGTGGCTTGTCTTTGGCCGATACGTCGCCATCTCGGACTGAGACAATTCTCAGTGACAGAAGTCGGGGCTATTCAAGAAATTGAAGAGTCAAACGAAAATTACGTGATTCCGATCACAGTTGGCTGGGGATATGAACATGTCTGGCAACTGAAGGAAGAGTCGCTGCCCCTACAGTCAATCTCGCTCACGGGCTTGCTTGGTGGGAACGCAGAGGCAGCTCTGGGAACCGATTACCAAGGTCCGTGATTTATCCCGAACAAATAAGGCAATGGAGGCCAATCAATGGCGACTTATGTTCTACCACAAGTCCTGGTATTTCAGGACTTCACCACGCAGCCCGCTGTGGCTGCAAACCCGCTCTCAGCTCACATTGCTGGCGGGCATGCTTATCTGGTTCGCGAAAGCGACGAGGATGAGCGTGAGTTTGGAAACCTTGGCCTGTACGACAACGCGTCGGATGCGGCCAGCCTTTGGCCCAATCGACCAGCCGGTGCAGAAGTCGATCAGACTTACACCAAGCTGTTCATTGAGAACGCTTTGCTTCAGTACTTCACGGATGACGTGAGTGCAGGCAGTGCGATCACGGTTGAAGGCAGTAACAAGATCAGTTCGGACACGGTCAACTTTGCCAGCAACGGAGTTTACGCTCGCGATGCTGACTTGTACGACCGTGACGTGAAGGTCGGCGACGTGATCCGTGCCCGCGGTGTTCCTACGGGAACCGGAGCCACGGGCGGAGCGGTTACGCTCTGGACTTATGTCAAATCGTTGGTCGCTGATACGATTGCGGCAGTTGTGGCTGCGGCTACTGCTGATGCATCGAATGCGGCAACGCAGAGTTTCAGCGAGTCGATTTCGCAGACTGGTGGAGCTGAAAACTGTGTCACGGCTACTGTGACCGGTTCTGGTTACGATGGACTGCCCGACGGACAGGTCAGCGAAACCTACACCATTACCGTTCTGGACGGTTCGGTGGCCAGCGATTATACCACTGCTCGTCTGCGGGTTACTTCGGCCAGTGGAACTGACGACGTGGCGGAAGTCACTCCAGCTGCTTCAGGTTCGCCAACGGCAATCGGTACTCGCGGCTTGACTGTCACGTTTGCTGACGACGACACCGCGGCTTGCTCGTTGTCAGCTGACAACGACGTGGTCAGCTACAATGACCTGATCGCTGGTCAGGAATTTACTGCCACGGTCGCTCAGGACTTCACCGTCACTGCTGCTACTTCCGGCGGTACGTACGCGAAGTCTGGCGACACGACTTACATCGTGACCGTCAGTAAGGGTGGAACATTCGCCGCCAGTCCTGAGATCACAATCTCAACTACCAACGGTATCGACCAGAGTGGTCCACATATCGTTACCGGACTGACAACTGATGTAACCATCGGTACGGAAGCTGTCACTATTCAATTCTCCGGTTCAACCCAGGGCTTGAACAAAGGCGATCGCTTCTACGTCGACGTTACCGGTACCTCTTCGGGTCCGATCCGTACGATTGAGTTGGGAATCAACCTCGATGAAACGTACGAACTCAGTGTTGATGAAGTCGGCATCGAGCTTTACATCCGCAAGCCGTTGCTCGAGGTTTCGGCCAATCGTACTGGCATGGCTCCTCTGACCAACTGGGAACAGTCGGAAACGGAGATCACGGTCAAAGCCAATATCTCGGCCTACGATGCCTCGTGGACCGACGGCGGTGTGCCATTGTCTTTGGATGTGTACTCGTCTGCTGACCTCGACTACGGTGTGGTCTACGTGGAGTATCGAGCCTGGTTGGCCGATCTCTGCAACAAGATCAACAGCATCTCGGATGTTGCTAACATTGACGACATCGCTGGTTCGCTTACGCCTGATAACCCACTGAAGTGGGGCGTCTTCAAGGCTCTGTCCAACAGCAACGGTACTCCCGTTCTGTACACGGCAGTTTGTGGCCCAGACGATCCTGACAACTGGGATGAGGTGTTTGACATTCTGCTGACGCGGGATGACGCCTACAACCTGGTGCCTCTGACCCGTAATGCAACGGTCTTGGGGCTGTATCAGGCTCACGTCAACAGTGCTTCGGCAGCGACTGAAGGGTTGTGGCGAGTCGCCTGGTTCAACCTGTCCGGCGTACCGGAGATTCCTATCGTTTCGGCTGGTTCTACAGTGGTTAACCACCTGTTGGCCACGACCACGGACGGCGGAGAAGCTCTGGCAGTCTTCGAGGATGATCCTGAGACTGCCGGTACGCAGTACACGATCTGTCGTGTGCCCGCTGCCAATTCAGGGTTCGTCACCAATAACGTTCGTGCCGGTGACATCGTCCGCGGACTTTACACTGGTGACGGCTTCGGCAATTTCACCTACAGCGAGTTCGTTGTGGATGAGGTTCAGTCGGAGAACCAGATTCGCGTCAAGACTGGTCCTTCTGCTCCGCAGTCGGTCCCAGCCAAGATCGAAATCTGGCGAAACCTGTCCGCAGGTGAAGAAGCTGTCGAAATCGGCAGGAATGCTGGTGCTTGGAACGATCGCCGAATCCGTGCCACCTGGCCTGATTTGATTGAATCGTCCGGCACAATCCAGGAAGGCTACCACATGAACGCAGCCCTCGCCGGGTTGTCTTCTGCGGTTCTGCCTCACCAAGGTCTGACGCACGTTGAACTGGCTGGATTCTCGGCTACTCAGCGTACCAACGACAAGTTTAACAAGCCTCAGCTTGATTCCATGGCTGTTACCGGCGTCTGGATCGTTCAGCAGCAGCTGGACGGTGAGATCTTCACTCGTCACGCTGTGACGACTGGTGATTACGAAGACATCAATCAGCGGGAAGAGATGCTGACTCGAAACGTGGATAGCATCAGCTATCGCTTCAGGGATTACTTCGAGCCATTCATCGGTGTGACTAACGTCACTCCGTCGATGCGAGACGTGATTCTCGGAGGCATGAACAAACTGATTCGGGTGTTGAAGACCGAGCGAGTGACTGTCCAGCTGGGCGGGCAGTTGATCGACGCAACAATCGACCGGTTCTTCGTGTCTGAGATCTTCAAGGATCGTTACGTCGCTTACATCATTTTGGAAGTGCCGTACGCTTTGAACAACATCGAACTGCACCTTGTGGTTTGATGCAAGCCATGTAACCAGGGGCAAGCCAGCCCCTGGTTACTTTTTCCTTTGCGACAAAACGTCTGCGGGTGGCTCCGCGACTTAATCCGAATCAAGGAGTGATTCCATGCCTAGTGTTTATTCAAGACAGCAAACTGGTTTTGGTGGCTCGTTTGCCTCCGACCTTGCTGCACTTACCATTGCGGGAAGCGTGACGCCTTTGGGCATCGTGCAGAACGTACAAGTTCAGTTCTCTCAGCAAATCGCTCGCATCTATGACGTCTCCAATGGCGGCACGGCGGGAGCAGCTGGCGGACTGGTTCCAGTTTTCTACGTTGGTGGTCGAACTCAGGGGCAGGCAACCATTGCTCGCGTCCTGGGTCCGCAGTCGGGTGCTCTCTGCAACTTTTACGCAGAGATGGGCAACGTCTGTTCTCCACAAGATTTGACATTCACATTCAGCGGCGGTTGTGGTTCTTCAGGTGAGGGTGCAAGCCCGACCGAGCAGATTGATATTACGAACGCAACTGGCCCTGGCAACTTCAAGTCGGTAGCTTATACCATTGAAGCGGCGGTGATGACGAACTTGGGGATCCAGGTCGGTTCTCAGGACATGATCGTGAATGAAAACATTTCGCTCATGTTTGCCAACCTCAAGTGCGAAGAAATCGCCTAACCAGGCAACACGAATCTGGCGATTCAAATTCCGGATTTTAACGAGGCTGGCCTGGCCCTACGCCGGGCCAGCCTTTTTTTGGGTCTTGAACCCCTAAACGCACCGTAAGGTGAGATACATGCCAGTGAACCACGGTGCAAGCACCGATAGTAGGCCCGCGGTCTACAATGAAAAATCGACAGGAGTTTCTCCGAGCGATCAAGGACCTTTATCGGACCTGCAGACGCAACAGGAAGCTCAGCCGGTACTCGCACAGCAGAATGCTGGCGACCAGGCCAGTGATACGCACCACACGGCAGCTAATCAAGCCAATTCGCTTCAAGCCGACACTCCAATCCGAATGGGACGTGTCCTTCTCGCTCTCCCGTATGTCCACTGCTACAAGGTCCAACTGAGCGGACGCCAGGGAACTTGCATTGCCTCAGCCACGGCCCGCGAATCTCACATGCCGTTGGGCGTCAAAGCTGGCGAGGTCATTCCGCCGAACTCAACGGTTCTGGTTTGGAAGCCAAACACCGGGACGTTGTCCTACATCCTCGCGGTGATTCCAACTCCGACGATGCATGATGACTTCAACGCGTCGGACCATCTCCAGCAAGGCGGCAACTCCGGCCCGAAGAAGGTAGAAGCCTACCGCAATATCGTTAAATCCACCAAGAATGCTCATGGTTGGGTGCCTCAATCATCAGGACGCCCAATGGATGGGCTCATTGGTGAATACTCTCGCATGTCAGAAACAGGCATTGGCCTGCTGATCGACTCATTCCAAGCTTATCTTCGCGTCAATGAAGTCTGTGGTCTCTGGCTCAACTACTTCGATAACTACGCCAAGCTGGCTGCCCTCTCGTTGCAGGTGATGTCGTATTGCGAACACAACATGCAGATGTACGACGAGGGTGAGCTGTTCTCGATGAAAGGTTACGCCACGTACCCCTGGGAAGCCACCGGGATGTACAGCGATGGCGAGAAGTTCTCCAAGACCAACGGAGCTGAAGAGGTCCAACTGGATAAGCAGTTTCCTTTTGCTCTTGAAGACATCGAAGATCACGCCCAAACGCCGGTTTATCGGCTGACGGAATATACTGGTTACCTTGGGCAGGGCTTCAATCGCACGCTGATGAAGCCAGCCAAGGAGTCCGGCAAGCGGCTGCTTACGGACGAAGACAAAGATGTCGGGCTATTCCAGGAGTTGCTGGCCTTGGACGGCGGATATTCAATTCGCTCCGCCAAGCAGGTCACGATTGCCAAGTATCCTCTGATTCCAAACCCGCGACGAAAGCGGCAGGTTGAGGACGCTAAAGGCGACGACCTGACCGAAGAGAATGATTATCGTTTCAGCGGCAAGTTCGGCGGCGGCGATCAGCACAAAGTCAAAGAGTGGCAAGATGGTGACGTCTCTGAGTTGAAGAACCTGATGCGTCCGTCCGGCGTGCAGGATCTAATGGCTCACCATTACAACTGGAAGTCAACGCACCCATTCGAGTACCACACGAAAGATTACGAGTACCCTGAGGAGGACGAGGGAAAACTTAGTTCGGTCAAGTTCTATCGTGGCAACTTCGGACAATCCTACGTCGAAGTCGGCCCCGAGAGTCAACTAAAGATCGACGACAGGTACGACAACGTCAACTACTACAACACTGCTTCGTTCTTTTCGCTCACGGAAGACGGCAGTGTCGTCATTGGCGACGGGTACGGGTCTCAGATCACCATGACGGGCGGGCAAATTCGGCTCGAGGCCGGTGGTGACGTGATGTTGATGTCCGGTTCCCGGGTAGTGGCTCTAGGTAAAGAAGCTCTTGTTCGGGCCAAAGGTAGTGTCGACATTTCTTCCAGCGACAAAGATGTCCGCATCAAAGCTGAGAAGAACTTACAGATGCTGGGAGCCAACAGCGGCAGCGGCGGAGTGCTTATCGAGTCGAAAGGGAAAGGTACATCCCAGGATTACGATCAAAAGATCGGTGAAGAAGTTAATGCGTCCGGCATCGTGTTACTGTCCCGCGGCGGCAGCGTTAGCACTATGACCAAGACCATCTATCTTCGCAGTGGTGTAGATGAAGGTAATGCCGAATCTACAGGAAATATCATCGTTGACTGTGCCAATGGTCGATCGAACCTGGTGTCGTACGCCAACGCCCACGCATTTTTCAATAGGCAAGGGCTGGGTATTTGGCACCAACCGCAGGGCCAAGACGACATCAACATCGACAAGTCGCACTTCTTCGGGCCATCGTTTGCCAAGATCAACGGACCTACGGTGATGTCGAAGGACGTGGTAATCTGCGAGAGGGGAAGTCTTGGTGTTGATCGTAACATCTTTGCCAAGGGAAACATATTCGCCTTGAAGTCGATGGCCTGTAAGGACGGCTCGGTTGGAGACAGTTCAACAAATAACATTCCAGAAGACGTTAACAACTTCATTGATGAATCATGCAAATTCGCTGAAGGTGTTACTGAGTTTGGCTTGCCGTTCTTTGAGCATTACACGAGCTTCATTTGGATAGACAAGCAACCAGGCAATACCGATTTGTTGAACGACCACATAGGATTCTCCTACCGGGATAAAAGTTCGGAGGGGGATACGGTGTATGACTACCAGTCGGAGAAGTTCTTTTTACTCGAAACTCGATGGCAACAGCTCGGACGTACGGGATTGGTATCAGGTGGGGGAGAAACTTGGACCGAGAAACCAGTAGAATACCAAGGCAACGAACTGTATCCCTGGCCTGGCAAGAAAAACTGGGTCGACCGGGATGCGTTGCTTCAGTATGAGAATCAAGGAGGATTTCTGTTGTTTGACACAGGCGGTTTCGCCAAAAGTCGTGAGGATACTCGCGAAGATTACGAAGAACCAAAGTTCAGTGACTGGAAGAAAGATCCATGTGACTCAACTTACAAGCTGTAAGGAACCTTATGATTGATCCAAACAAGATGTCCGATGAAGAGCGGAAAGTCTTGGAGGAAGTTGCCAAGGCCAAAGGTCAGACGCTTGAAGAGGCGTTGATTGACCTCGGTCATGCTATTACTCCTGCCCAAGACGAAACCGTTTCTCTCGAAGGACAATCTCAACCGGAGCCATTGGCCGCTCCTGTCATGGTTGAAGAGCCGATCGCTGTTGTCGAAGCTGATAACGCGGTAGCGGACAAGGACCTGACAATTGAAGTGACTCCCGACGTCGATCCGCCCATGCCTCCAGCGGCAGAGGATGATGAACCGGAAGTAGAAGAGGAAGCTGAGGAGCCAGAAGATGAAGGCTTCGGCACCATCAAGCAGGTCTGCGTGCAGTGCGGTTGGGACCAGGATGAGCCTACGATTCCTGAACCAGAGCACAAAGATAAGATCGGTTTTCTGCAGTCTGTGTTAGGGCACAAGGTCTTCAGCAAGCGTTACTCTATGTTCGGTGGTAACCTTCGTGTTACCTTCCGATCCCTGACTGTTCGGGAAATCGACACGCTTTATCAGGAAGCTTTCCGAGCTCAAAAGGAAGGTCTGATTGCAACACCTGCCGACTATTACGAATACCTGAACCGGTTGCGGCTGTATCTGCAGATTCAGGGTTTCTCTGCTCAGTCGACGTCGCTTCACATTAAGTTGCCGGATGGGTTGTCGGAAGATACGCATCAAGGTGCGGCTTCTTACTGGGAACCGTTTCTGCAGAAAGCCAGCAAACTAAAAGAGGACGTACCGCTTATTAAACAAATTGAGGACTACGTGGTTGAGGAAGTCCTCAAGACTGAACATTTACAGCGAACCATCACCCACGAATGCTCGAAGTTCAACAAGCTCGTAGCAAAATTGGAGGCCGCAGTAGACAATCCGGATTTTTGGAAAGAGACCGAGCAGCCGTCTTGACCCTTAGGTCGGCTGTGCGAGGTGTGGTGGATTACACCAAGACCGACCAGCACAATCCGACCTGGTGGAAACATTGGCGGTTTTTGATTCGAGCCATGGATGATGCAGAATACGGTGATCTGCTACAACGGGCTTTCGAGTTTCAATTGGCTTTGGTCTCCAACCCCAGAATTTCAGCAGATGACTTCACCGCAACACAACGAGAAGCAAAGGAGATCTTTAGGGACATAGAGGGTGCGTTGCGGCCTTGGTTGGGACGTACAAAAGAAGACCGTAAAGCGGAAGAAACTAAGACTTTCAAGCAACAGTGGGAAGAACTCGCCGGTTGGAGCATTGATGACAAAGATGCAATGGACGAGTGGGCTCAGGAGATTAAGCAACACACTGATGCTAAGCAGCAGGAACGACTCAAGGATGAGCAAGAGGAAATGAATCGTCAAAGCTCATTCCACGCGAAGATTGAAGCTGTGAGACAGAAACGGCTCAAACAGCAAGGACGCAAATAAATGGACCCGATGCAACTACAATTGATGCAGCAAATGGGGCTGGGCCAAGTTCCAGGCATTCCCGGTATGCAAGCACCGCTCAGTGCGGGTGGTGCTGGTCAGTTGGCGATGATGTCGCAACCTGGAATGAGTCCGTACGCTCCTGCAATCGCAGGCAATGCGTTTCCTGATGTGTCGCCTTTGGCTCCCCTTCAACCCCAGCTGCAACAGTTTGGAATGATTGGGATGCTTGGAGGCATCGCCGGAAATGCGTACCTGACGAGCATGATGAAAGAGAACGGTGTCTTGCCTATGGGTAACGCCGGTTCTTACATGCAGGCGTATCGGGCTCGCGAATTTCAACAGATGCAGCAAGCCGTGGGTCAACAAGTTGCCGGACAAGATTCCGAGAGCTTTTACCGTACGTTCCGCGGCATGGCTGCCATGACAGGTATGCCCTTCAACAGGGAACAGCGGAGTGCTGCTCGCGGCTTGGCTAACACCATGGCCGAATACGGCCCGATGTTGGCGATGGCTGCTCCTGGATTGCTTGACGCCTTTGCTGGAGAGCGTGGAAGTGTCCAGGCCATGTCAGCTCAAATGATGGAGGCCAACCGTTATCGGATGGATCCACTGACAGGCCGTATGGGTTACGGCACTGAGGCTAACGCTGACCTGGTGAACAACGTCTTCGAGACTATGTTCGACGAAGATAATATGGCCCGAATGCAGGGGATGCGAGCAGGCGATATGGGTCAGCTGTATCGTCGCCTAGCTGGAGAAGGGTTGGCTGGTCCTCGCGGCAGCACTCAAGACCGCACACTGTTGGCGTTGAATGCGGCCCGAGGTGCGGGTGAGCTTGAGGCTATCGGGGAAGAGGCCGGAGTCAACGTTGACGGCAACTTGGCAGCACTTTCCAGTGAAGACCTAACAAAGCTGCGGCAAACCAATTCAATGCGGCAACGGATGTCCGACTCCGATGCCCGACAAGTCTCGGACCAACTCCAGGACTATGTCGGTACGTTGTCGGCAATGCGTGAGGTGTTCGGAGAAAACGGTAATCCTAATGCTCCGATTCCGCAGTTGATCAATGCCTTGGAGTCACTGACCTCTGGTCAGATGCATAAATTCGACGCGTCCCGCCTGAATACAATGGTTCGCGACATGCAGTCATTGTCTCAGATGTCTGGCAAGAGTGTTGATCAGATCCTGGCTATGAATCAGACGGCTGCGGCCCAGGGTCACCAGTTCGGGCTAGGCACTACGTTTGCCCCAACCGCAACAAACGTCGGCTTACTCACTGGAATGGCTTTCCAACAGGAAGGCGGAGCGACAGGCTTCGGAGCTTTGAACCGGGAAGGTGCCGAACAAGCTGCGATGAGCTATTTCAATCGCGGTATGGCGTCAGAGATGGCCAACACGTTAGGAGCCCTTGGTCGCATCGAAGAGGCCGGGGGTTTTGCCGACAACGACGCCGGTCGCCGGTTGAGTGCCGTCATGGAAGCGGCCCGGGCGGGCGAGTCGACCTATATCGACCCCAATACAGGTACTGAGCGAGCTTTGCCGACCAAGGAAGCCGAGTTTCGGTCGTTCATTACTGCTGACGCTGTACCTGGGATGAACCGGGCCAGCTTCAACATGATGTTGGCAGATCGTACGTCGAACCTTCGGATGCTAAATGAAGATCCGGAACTGCAACAGGCTGCATTCAATAACCAGGCTCGGGATATCAATAAAAACATTGCTCGGCAGATCGGCAATCGTCTATCGAGTGAAGATGCTCTGATGGATTCAGGGCTGGATGCTCGGGGTCGCAATGCCGCAGCCAGAGCGATGGGTACAGCTGCCACCCAAGCACTGGGCGATTTGTCGCCGCAGGATGTGCAGAATGCAGGCGTACGGAATCGAGCAATCGCAGATGCTTTGATGGTTGAAGCCGGTAACCAGGGCGTGGAGATGACCGATAAGGAAGCCTTGACGATGGCTGCCGGAGCATTTGGTCAAGCTGAGAATGGTGCTCGTCGCTTTGGCTTCGAGTCCTACACAGCTTTCTCGCAGGTCATGGGTGATAATGTTTCAGGCGTACGGGCAGAACGTGCAGCTCAAGCTCGAGCCCGAGCAGGGGTTAATGAAGCGTTGTCTGGAATGGGACCACGCGGCGGCATCATGGAGCGGTTCTTCAGTGCTGTCCAGAAACAGGGCGACCGCGGCAGCGAAGCTAACCTGGAAACACTTATCCAGGATATGTTCGGTGCAGACATGGACCAGGCCAAGGAACGCCTGATGCCAGAGTTACAAGCCGTGGCTGATCAAAAAGAAGAGATCGACAGAATGACAGCAGAAATCGACGGAGCAACGCCTGCTCGTCGTCGGGAACTGCAACGCGAAATTAAACAGAAGACCAAGGACCTCAATGCCCGTGTCGTTGAACTGCGAGACATCGGCATGGATATGGGTATCGGTGGCGGCGAAGAAGTCTTTAACCGTGAAGACCTCTATCGGGCAGAAGACGCCAGTCGGGACCTTGAGAACATCAACCGAAGTGACCAGGTGCGTTTGCTTGCTGCTTCAGGTTCTGTGTCGGATGCTGAGCGAATAGCTATCGCTGACGCTGATCTGACTCGGGCTGACTACGAGGCACTTGCTGTCTCAGACCGTCAAAAACAATTGGAAGAAGCCGACACATTGTCCGCTGGCGATATCGAGAAGCTGCCAGACGAAGTTAAGTCGCTGTACGAGAAACTGAAAGGGCGTGGTGTCACCGAGAAAGCCGCTCGAGCTCGCGTTAAGGAAGTGATGCGGAGTCGGGTTGGCGGAACCGAAGACATCGCTATCGGTCTGGCAAACACTTACGGCGACGAGATGAAGGCCGGTGGACTGAGTAAAGCAGAACAAGATATGTTGGTCAGAAACCGACGAGCTGGAATGCAGATCGCTCCAAGCGATGCTGACATCGAAGATCGTATGGATTCCATGCGGGAGGTGATGCAACTACCTGCCAACGAAGACATGACGAGCAAGGAGCGGATCAGTTTCATGCGAATGGCTGAGGATCAGCTGTTGGCTGAAAATCAATTGCGTGCCTTGGGTCAGTTGGGAGAAGATCAGACTCTCAACGCTGACGCCGCTGACCTCGGACAGTATGGAGATTTGAACGTCGATCTGAAGCAGAAGCTGGTTGCAGCCAAGCCGGAAGAACGAGCTGAAATTGTCAAGAAGTATCTGGACCAACAACAGCTTGAGCAGTTCTACGGTAAAGATCCCGCAGAGATCGAGAAGAATCGCGTGGCTGCTGTGGAGCAACTGGGTACGGCTGCCGGACAACGTTCCATCAGCGACACCGAAGCTAATCTAGCAACGATGATGGATGCTCGTCGTGAGTTCCTTCTGGATGAAGACGCCGCGACTCGCTTGGGTGCAGCTCGGTCTGTCCGTGCAGTGAAGCGAAGTCGTGCAGCTGAAGAGGGACTACAAGATCTTGCCAACCGATACTTCAACGGTTCGGTCGGCAGCATGGTCAGCAGTGGTGGGCTGGCTATGGATGCCGAAGGTGCCGCTAAAGCTGAAGCTGACTTCGGGCGACTGACCGACGTTCAGAAAGAGACCGTTGCTGCTCGACTATCTCAGGCTGGTCCAGAGGTTAAAGCTGGCGATCTGACAGCTCAGAACTACAAGGCGTACCTCGGACTGCAGGCTCGAGATTACACCGACGAATTGACGGCTGCCAATGAAGAACTGTCCGGAGCAGCTGATCAGTCGCTGATGGCGGAAGAGCTTGGAGTGACACAGGAAGAACTCGGAGCCCTGCAAAAGCTGGCAACGCTTGAAATCAGTGACGTCGAAGGAGCTGCCAAAAAGCTTGGCATGACGGAAGACGAATACCGTGAGGCCATGCGTGGTGGAGAAATCGACAAGAGTCTTCGATTGTTCTCCGGTGAAGATGCTGACAAGCAATTAGTCGCGGCCAAGTCAGACGAACGACGACTGAACGCCCTTCAGGTTCGACGGCAGAAGATTCAAGCCGAGCGGCAAACGGACGCCGGTAAGGATTCTGCTTCACTTGCTCGGGAAGAAGAGAGACTGACTGCTTTGATGGAGCCGATGCAGGAACGGCAGAACAAGCGAATGGAAGATGCTGGACTGGATCCGAGCAAAGCTGAGGATGTCGAAACGTACAAGAAGCGACTCAGCAACCAGGGAAGCCTACAACAGCTGGAGAAGAAACGAGAAGAATACTTGACTCAGCGACAAGTCCTGAAGGATCAGGGAATGTCAGAAGCGGAGATCGACACACAGTTGGGATCCATGAAGGAGCGAGAAGAAGAAGCTCAGGCTCAGTTGAAGGCTTTCCGCGATGCTGATCTGGGAGCAACCGACTTGGCCTTGGCTGACGCCTTCGGTTTGGATACGACTGAAGTGACAGACGAATTGACAGCCTTCAAGTCCGGCATCACTGATGCAGGACCTGGGGCGAAGCGTACGCAAGCCATGGTTGCACGAGCCTTGGACAAGGTTGGCAAGTTGGACATTGGCGATGCTGATTCAACCGCAGTTGAGAAGCTCGACATGCTGACCGATCAGTACCGAGATGCCTCCGCAGATGAACGCAAGGTCCTGGCTCAGAAACACGGCATGGACGTCAAGGATCTTGATCGCATGATGAGTCAGACCGAGTTCCTCGGTATGCGAGAAGATAAGGGTGATTACACCCAGGACGATTTCAAGGATGCTTTGAAGCGAGTGGGCGGACGCGACGTTGAAGCAGAAGTCGCAAAGGAAGAGGAACGACAGATGAAGCTCACCGGTACGGTCAACATCACAGGTGTTGTCAACGGTGAAGGTACGTTCCAGGACGCCCTGGGAGTCACCGTCAGGTAGGAAACTGTTATGCCAGTAGTTTTTGCACGTAATACAGGCAGAGTGATCTCTGTTGAAGATAAGGTTGCCGCTGGAGCAATTCAGCTGGGTAATGTTGTTGGCGAGGGTGGACGGATTACGTATCAGGCCCACAACACGATCATCACTCGGCTGGGAATCTCCGCAGCGGGGAACTTTCAGTTCTTACACACCATCGGTAATGACGTTTACGTTTACGTGTTCGGTGACCGCATGGGGCAGGTGCAATTGCACGGGTTGAGTTTCTCAGATAAATGTCCTGACAGCGGAGGAGGCGAAGATCATGGATTCGAGTTGCTGTTTCGGTGGTACACTGCAAACCGAATCGCAGCACGTAAAGCACCGGTGCGAGTGACCATCGGGCGTGGGACCAACTTCAATGGGTTTGTGACTGCGTTAACCGGCGATGTGCAGGATGCACTTCACCGCACGATCCAGTTTCAAATGACCATTTCCTTACTGCCTGACGTTGTGAATTGAGGTCCAGATGTATAACCACGCTCGCACATTGTTGATGAACATCGACGGCAGTTCTCGAACTTTCGACAACTACCCTGGCGATGAACTGATCCCAGAAGCTTATCGTCAGCTGGAGTTACCGACGTACCTGGATATCTTCCGGATGCGGTTCTTTGGGGCGATGCCGGATCGTACCATGTTGAATTACCGCGTGGCTCAATTGTTGACGATGATTGAGTCAACTGAGTTACAGAGTCATGTCCTAGCCTTGGACTCTCGGCTCACTTATCCAAGTTCAGATACTCGGTTGTTCGACCCGGCAACGTTCGGCCCTACCGTTCGGCCACTGAATTTAGAGCCGGATCCGGCAGCAGTGCTGACGTTGATTGGTTCAGCCATTTCGCCGGATTCCAGTGGGATTTGCCAGTACCAGTACGAGATCGTGACTGCAGGACCTGCCGACGTCAATATCGAACGTAAAACTACTCCGCCAACTACCGTCCAGAGCTCCTTTACGTTCACGGACGGATTGAGCAGCGTGATTGATCTCCCAATGTCTGGTTACAAGTTTCGTATCAATTCGCAAGAAACTGACTTGAAGTGGCGAGTTGAGGGATTTCTGCGTCCGACAAGCGATCTGTACTCGATCGAAGAAGGCTTGCGAAGTGTCGGTGAGCCCTATCTGCTGCAACTGTTCGGAGTCTCCAACGAAGAACCCTATCTCACGTTCCGAAACTGCTGGGAGCGGCACCCTGAATTTGCGTACCGACTTGGTGGTCTGGTGTTGGCCATGATTTACCGTACTGAGGAGATTATGAATGGCTAACCAGTCAGCCTTCTGGGCTTTGACAGACTTTTCCGGCCAAAACAATGGCGGCGGGGCTGAACTTTTTGTGATCGTGGCGGAAACTGAAATTCCGATTGCTCAGTTCTCGATGACATACGGACTCAATGCAATTCCAACTGCAATGGCACTGGTAGCTCTGGGTCGTGACGCCCGAACCGGGGAAGAGTCTTCAGTCTACAGCATAGTTTCTCAGCTCAAGCAGATGGCTGAAGTACGCGTAGAGATCCGCGGCAGCCTCGGGGATTGGTCACCACGAGGCGGAGCCAATGGAGGCAAACAACAATGGCCAGGCGGAACCCACACACTGTTCGTCGGGTATGTTTCAGGTACGAGTTACCGTCGTTCGCTGGGTCGTGTGAGTTTGGTACTCAACATGGTCAATCAGTTAGTTGACTTGTCGATGTCCTCAGGCGGAAGTACGGACGTGGTTCCAGGTGCCCCTCACGATCTGATGTTGCCGACGTTGGCGGAAGGCCCGGGAGGTGAACCGATCGGTACCGCGGCAAGTAAGTTTATTGACGAGCTGCCTACAGACCTGGATGTCGATTTCAGTGAAGGCGTACTTAAGTCACTTTATGAGGTCTCTCAAAACAATCAACTCCAGGTGCACAAAGCTTGGTGTGACTTAGCCCCTACCGGGCCGGTTAATGACGAGCGGGCAAATACCAAAGCAGCCAGAGTGATTGAAGGCTTTGACAAGTGGAACGGCATTGAAGGATATGCAGGCGGTGCGGACGCTGCATACGCAAAACCTTACCCTCTCAACATCCACACCAAAGGTAAAGAACATACGGCCCAACGCATTGGCGATGTGATTGCAGCCTCGTTGGCAGGTACAAGTATGTGGAGCATGCTAGTTGGTTCTTTAATTCCTGAATTCGGTGTCTTCATTATTCCGATAGCTCAAACAGCTTTCATGGCACCGATCATCCCTATGAATCGAGAAGCGGCCAAAATTATTGAACCAAACGACTACGCGGACTTCAATTTGAAAACGATGTCGCAGCGTCCGCTGTACGGTGTTGGCGTCATGGGTAATTATCAGACAGCGACCATAGGCAAGCCCGCTACGGACAACAAACAATGCGTCGGAGAGACTTTCGTAGCCAAAGCTGCTGACGGTGAAGACGCCAATGACGGCATGTGGATGTTTGTTCCGGCTCCTAAGTGGATGGATGACTGGACTAACTTCGATCCTGGAGCTCTCGACGGTGATGCTGGTATTGATAAGATGCTGGGCGAAGTGTCGCACGACGCCGTTGGCGTTAAAGACGCAGCCGTAGATCGAAATCCAGACGACGAAGTTGACGACTGGAATGACGTCATGAAAAAGTACGCTCAAATGATGTACGCTCAAAACGCGTTGCGTGGCCGAGAAGGCACCATTGTGGGCAAGCTTCGATTTGATATCTGCCCTGGAACCACGCTTCTTGTAAAATCAAAAGGTGAGTTGAAGTCAGAGGGCGTAGATGAACTCGCTTCTGACCTTTACGGGCTAGTTTCAAGAGTCACGGTGACGATTAACTCAGAGCAGGCTTCAGCGGCCACGACGTTGGAGCTAACTAATATCCGAACGGACGTAGAGAACCAGCAAGATCGCTTCTCGCTGGCTTCGCATCCATTCTTTGATGATAACTTTTTTGAAACCGCCCCACTCGTACCAAGCCTGGAGGTTCCGTAATGGACAGCATGAACAGCATGGGCAACTACCTGGAGGAAGAGTACCGACCAGCGTATGACGCTTGGCAGGCGGATCAGACTCCACAAGGGAATGCCACTTTCTTGAAGGCTATTGATCCTGTGGTTCAAAAGGGCGTCAAGATGTACGGCAACGAGAGCCCGTTAGCGGCCAGTCGTGCAAGGCTTATGGCGTTGGAAGCTGCTCGTAAATACGACCCAAAGCGATCCCGTCTCCAGTCTCACATGCTCAATCAACTTCAAGGGCTCCGTCGTGTCTCACGGCAACAACATCAAGTGATGCGGACACCTGAGCGAGTGTTGTTGGAAAGTAATCGGCTGCGTCAGTACTCTCAAGAGATGGAAGACGAAACTGGACGGGAGCCCACCGATGCCGAACTGTCTGACCGCCTCGGCATCTCCCTGCAACGACTGAAGAAGATTCGACAATACCAGCCCGGCATGAGTACGGGGCAGGCTGAGAATGTTGATCCAATGCAGGGTCAACCGGCCAGCACCATGCCTGGACAGCAGGAAAGCGAAGAATACTGGGCTCAGATTGTTTACATGGATATTGGTCCGATGGATCAGAAGATCATGGAGTGGACGCTCGGTATGAATGGTCACAAGAAACTATCGAACCAGGAGATTGCCAAGAAGCTCAACCGAAGCCCCGGGGCAATCACCCAACGCAAAATGCGGATTCAGAATTTGCTGAATCAAGAGCAAGACCTTTCACCATTTGTCGTATCGGAGTAGAGCATGCCGCAGAAAGGACTTGTCGATCCCAACTTGGATGCCTTGATTCGTCACATTGCGAATATCAAGAAAGAAGCATTCGAGAAGCGAACGAATAACGAAGCTGTTCCGTGGTCTCGCCCGCCGCTGGAAGAATGGGACGGCGATCTGCAGACAGAGGGTGCTTTGATTGACATGCACAAGGCTTTCAATACAGACAAAGCCGAAGAAGCATTGATTGAAGCGTTCACTCCTGGAGACGCCGGGAACAGTTCAGACGGGATCGTCCTAAGCCTTCAGATTGATTACGCTGCTCAGGCGGAACGGGCTTTTCGAGCTCGCAATACGCAAACATTCCCAAGAGCGTTGGCTCACTACTCTACTCGAGAAAAAGGTCATGGTCAGGACAATGGGGCGTTGATCGGTCAGGCTCTTGACTACTTCACCCACATCATCAAGCAAGGGTCCGAAGGATCAGGAGGATCGGTATGAGACTTTCTGCGAGCGTGAAAGATTACGTCGGACGCACGGTCGACTACTTGGCTTTTGACGATGCTCGAGCCAGTGGCGATACGTTGTTGACACAGGCCTTGGTTCAGCCCGGCGAGTCCGGTGCCTTGATCACAGGTATTGAAAAGCTGGTGCAGCGGTTCCTGGTTGAACTATTGACCGAGCAAGGCTCACTGGACTATCAGTTATCCCGAGGCACGTTCTTTATGACGGCTCTGCGGGCAGGAACCGTGCGGACGTCACAGGAGCTGTTCTCTTTGTTCAGTTCTGCCGAGGTAGATGTACGAGACAACCTGAAACTGGAAGAAGACTTTGCGAACGACCCTCCGGATGAACGTTACGCCAGAGCTGAATTGATTTCGGCTTCATTGTTCGGTGACTCCGCTACATTGAACATTAGAATAGATAGCGTGGCCGGAGAGTCGCGAACTGTCATTTATCCGCTGCGGGTCACGGCAATTTGAGGAACCAACGATGACACTTACCATTTCCAACTTTGAAGTTTCCGACTTAACCCAGCTCGACAATGCTGATGTCAATCAGTTGCTCGAACGGTTGGCGGAACAACTTCAAGAGCTGAATCCAAACCTGGACTTGAAACGCGGTGTGTTCAAAGACACCGTTGCGTACTATCACGCAATTTTGGAAACAGCGATCCGCACCAACCTGGAGCGATATCAGTCTGCTCGCAGTCTGCAACAGATTGCGGCTGACCCCACCTTGGCCGACGATGATGTCGTCAACGAGGTGTTATCGAATTGGGGAGTTACTCGTCGGATCGGAACCAAAGCCACAGGTTCAGTCACGATCGAGTTGAGTGCTTCTCGAACGGTCACCGTACCTGAGGGTTTCATATTTGAAGCTGCCGGTCAGCAGTATGCGGCCACGGCAACTTTTGTCGCTCGACCGGCTGCTGGACAAGTCGCGACTGTGAATGACAGACTGCTGGTCCAGCTCAACAACGGCAATTGGGCTTTCGTTGTTGACGTAGAAGCCGCAGAGGTCGGTACTGAGTACAAACTCAATGCCGGGGATCTGATTGTGCCAGATCGAACACTGGTCAACTACGTTACCAGTTACGCTACCTCAACCTTCAGTGACGGTACCAACACTGAGACCAATGCTGAGTTGATTAACGAGCTGCAACTAGGGTTGGCCGCTAAGACTCTGTCCAATCGCACAAACATGCGGTCATGGCTTCGATCTATTCCGGCCTACGAGTCAGCCACCAACCAATCAATCGTAGGTTACGGCGATCCTGAGATGTTACGGGACAAGCATACAATCTTTCCGATCAGCTACGGCGGTCGGGTGGACTGGTATGTTCGAGGGCAGTCGGCACTACAACGTTCGGCCCAACAAGTAACCGCCACCTTGATTTCAATTGTCGGGAATGTCAGTACCTGGCAGTTTTCCATCACCAAGTCAATCTTCCCGGGCTTCTATGAGGTCGAGCGTATCCGGAGACTGGCTGACTCCAGCTTAAATTCCGGATTTGAGATTGTTGCGGACAACCGCGGCAATGACCTGACCGGCGACGGGTTCGTTCCGGACATCCTCACAATAGCCGAGGGAGCCTATTCCGCGTTCCAAACCACCACAATTCAGTTTGAGGATACGGCTACGGCGGTGTCTGGTCTGACTCTTGGCGACACAGCTGAATACCTCTGCGAGATTACTGGCGTTCCTTTGATTGCCGAACTTCAAACGGAGGTTTCGAGTCGTGATATTCGTAGTTATGCCGCAGACGCCCTGATTAAAGCTCCTGTGCCTTGTTTTGTTGACATTACCTTTACAATCAACAAAGCAGCCGGAGACGCTGCTCCTGATGTGGATGGGATCAAGGCGGCCCTAGTTTCCGAAGTCAATAACATGGGGTTCATAGGCCGTTTGGACGGGTCTCATCTGGTAGACTTGGTTCATAATTTCATTATCGACGACGTCAGTGTGACGGACCTTGATCTTTTTGGTCGTGTACGCCGACCGGACGGTTCGATACAATATCTACGTGATGCAGATTCGTTGGCGATTCCGGAACAACCGGATAAGATGGTCACCGCGAAGACAGTCCAATTCTTTACCGAAGTGTCGAGGATCTCGATCAACGTTCAATCGGTAATTCCAACAGCAAATTAAGCAGGAGGCTTTACAGTGACACCCGCTAAAGGCAAGAAAGAAGCTCAACGACTTCTTCTCAAAACTTCCCTGCCCGAAGGGCAGAGTGCTCAGCAACTCAAGTTCTCGGTCGATTACTTGTCATTCTTCGGCTACATCGCTGTTGAATTGCTGAAGAACATGAACATGAAGGACCTCGAGAAGGCTGTCAAAACCTTCCAACGCTGGTTCGGATTGAAAGCTGACGGGGTTGTCGGACCCATGACGCTTCGAGCGATGGAAATTCCTCGCTGCGGTTGTCCTGATGTTATCGACGAAGCCAACAACGTCCATAAACAGTACATGCAGATGCAGGCCGTCATCGAAGAGAACATGGCCAAGTGGAACAAGAAGGGCCTGACGTACGCCGTGCATAGCTATGTCGGAGGAATGTCCAAGACGGCTCAGCTTAAAATCTTTGCGGGAGCCTGGAAAGCGTGGGACGACGTTTGTGGTTTGAACATCCAAGCTATTGGTGATGTTGACAAAGCCGACCTGGTACTCAGTACCGGCTCTGGTTCTCGTCATAGCTTTGACGGACGTGGCGGCACTTTAGCCTGGGCTTACTTGCCCAACGGACGCGATCGCCAACTGCTGATGCGGTTCGATTTGGCAGAAACCTGGATCAGTAATCCACGGGAACGTGGTATTCTATTATTCAACGTCGCTTGTCATGAGTTCGGTCACATGATCGGTTTGACGCACTCCAAGAAAAAGGGAGCATTGATGGCTCCCTATTACAATCCAGGGGTGGCAGTGCCGCAGTGGGATGACGATATTCCACGAGCAGAAGCCCGCTACGGGAAGGACACGGCACCGCAACCGCCAAAACCGCCAAAACCGCCAAAGCCCGATCCCGGAACTCCCGGCACGGATGATGAGGAGATATTCCATGTACAATGCAAAGGGCTCAAAGTCGATGGGTACACGCTTTTTGCAGATAAGTAGTCTGCTGCTGCTGTGGACTTCGAGCTTACTGGGGCAGGACAAACCGGTTGAAGGTCTCGACAAGCAATTGCAAATAGAAAAGCCAACGCCGGAGCAGGAAGCGGCGGTTCTTGATGCAGTCAAAGAGGTCGTAGATGCTGTCGCTCCAGCTCCCGCAGAGAACCAAGCAGCTGAACTGAAGATTACACTTCTTTCGACACCGGACGATGCCGTTCGGGCTGCCGCGGCTGATCTTGCGGGTTTGAAAAAGCTTGCGGAAGACAATGGAGTTGTTGATTTCGATACAACACCTTATCGCTACGTCTGGATTCCTGACGCGAACCCAGAGGACTTGGCCTTGGTATCCTTTGTCTTGAATTCGGTAGTGTCCAGGAGTGACGTCAACTACACGCCGAACCGACGCAACAGTCCGATCCAATTCGTTAACGGAAATAAGCTTGTCAGGGTTAACATGGCGATCTTGTCTCCGCTAAACGGCGGAGCCGGGTTGCTCGACACGTTGGCGACGTGGGATAAAATGTTCAACCCGTACTTCATGCTGGAGAAGCAGGAAGCTAATCGAGAAGTCACCACATCAATCCAGAAGCGTGTATCTGTTGAGCCTTACGTTGCTGACGACGGCAAGACGTACGATTACAAGATTCAGAATGTCGAAGTCAAAACGGAAGAGGCAGTCTTCGCTGAGGACAAGGTTTTTGGTCCGCACATTGACGTAGACAACGGGGCGTTACTCAAGACGATGACGGCAGCTAAGAACCCCATCATCTGGTGCCACACGCTTTACCAACAGGCTCTGACTACTGCTGACGGCGGACTTTATTATGAGTTCATGAATCTGCGTAAAGCTCCCAAAGCTACGGAAGGTAAACCTCAACTATCCGATCAGGCTTTCTGGTTAAGCGGGCTCGGGATTAGCGAAAAATTGATTGATCAGCTGCGGGCAGACCAGCGGGCAGCCATGACCCGATCCAATGTGACAGCAAAGCCGCGACGAGTAGATGTGTTCAATCGCCCTAGCCGATCAAGCAACAATCAAGGTATCATTGCGATTACTCAGGATATGTTCGATGCGGACTACAAGACCGCAGCTGATCCGTTCCTGAATTTGCTGGAGTTCAAGACGTCCGGACGGGAAGTTGTCTTCGAGAGAAACAACGGCCACCTGGGTTACATCTTGTTCAACGGCGAAGGGGGTTTGGTGGACGAAGCTCCGCCGCAATTGGTTGCAGATCACACGATTCCAGCCCCGAATACTGCTCGGCTCCAGCCGGGTATTTCATGTATTCGGTGCCACGGGAAAGGAGAAGATCAAGGTTGGAAACCGTTCGAGAACCACGTACAGCAAGCGATGACTGGTTTCTTGAATGTTTACAACGACCGTCAGGGTGAAGCGGACAACCTCACAATCCCTGGTACTTTGCAGAAGCTGGCACGACTGTATGCGGGTGACTTGGATAAGCCACTGCGGCGTGCTCGCGAAGACCATACTGATGCTATCGTGGTTTGTACAGCAGGAGTTGTGCAAACCAAAGAAGGAAAACCTTGGGGTTTTCGAGAAGTTTCTGAAGCTCTTGCTGAGCGATTCATTTACTACTCGTACACTCCGGTTACGCCACTCAAAGCTTGTCGAGAGATGGGCTATGAAGTGACGGATGACGAAGCGGCAGTGACGTTGGTCAATCGGCTATTGGGTTTTCTGAACACAAACCCCGATGTCAATGTCACACCGGAAGATGTCCGAGTCGGACTTTTGAAACTCAACATTCCGATCAACCGTTTCCAGTGGGAATTGATCTATGTTGATGCAATGACTCGGTCTAATGTTAATTCACAACAACTCAACCTGACTCCACAACAACCCGCGGAGAAGAAGGAAGAGTAATTTCAAGGACGTTCTCGAGGAAGGAGACTCACCGATGCGAAGTATCATTTTCATTTTGATGACACTGTTTGCGTGCCCAGCTTTTGCGAGCGACGGGCTTTACAACGGACTGGTTCAAGACGGTTACACATTCAACGACGGATTGTGGTACCAAGGGAACAAGGCCTTCGTTAGATCCAGGAAAACCTTTTCGTTTTTCGACGGTCATCGACAGTGCCTGACTACCCGTTACGTGTTCCAACCTGCCCCAGCTACTTTGATTGGGAAGCCGATTGAAGGGTGGCGTAAAGAGCTGCTGGATCTGAAAGCTAACCGAGATAAGTGGGAAGCTGATATCAAGGCCAGTCAGGAGGAGCAGAAGGAGTTCCTGGAAACCGTCGAAGCTCTCGGCTTGGGCGACTATTACGGAACCGATACTTCGTATCCGAGCCCACTTGGGCAGAAGCCAGGATACGGACAGCAAGGTGCCTACGGAAATCTCGAAGGCTCTTCGATGACTTACAACGCCCCGTTGGCCGCTCAAGGTAACACCCTCTACGGCTACGATCAGTACGCTCAAACTTACCCTGACGTCAATCTTCAGGTGTTGTATAATCAAGCGAACAACCTGGCTCGTAACGCTCAGAGTTTGTCTTCGGATGCTACCGGCGACTTCTCTGCAATTGTGTTCCAGGAAGGTAGGCGACAGGAGGAGATCGCAAAGATCATCGCCCGTGGTCGGGTAGCCGCTCAGGTATTGCAATTACTGCAGGACCCAAGAGCGGAGCTGAAAGTTGATCAATGGCGATTACAACGGCGAGGCGAAGGTGGAGATTGGGAAGTTGTCCCTGGGACAAAGACTCCTCCGCCAACCGAACCTAACGACGACGAGATCATGCTCAACCAGGAGCAAAAGGTTAAGTTGTTCGGTATCGTGACAAACAATTGTCTTGCTTGTCACAGTGCGGACAAAAAGAAAGCTGGTCTGGATATGACTAGATTCTTGTCGTTCGATAAACTTACGCGACAACGCATCGTGAAAACGCTGACGGCAGAAAATCCGGATGATCGGATGCCGAAAGCTGAAGGCGGTGTTCCTGGCAAACCTTTGTCTAAAGAGGAAATTGATCTGTTCTACGCGGCGGCTGGCCTGGTCCGCGAAGAATGAAGTTTTAACAGGCTGATTACACAGCAAACACGGAGGAAGTCATGAAGACGATTATTGCTGCCCTAGTCGCTATTGCGTTACTTTGGACAGGTAATGTGGCGACGGCTCAAACGTTAGGATTTTCTGGATCGAATGTGCATTCCCGGGTTCAGGCACTTGATGCCCGAGTCCAGGCCATTCAACTCCAGCAACAAGCAAAGTTGGCTCGACAAGTGCAATTCATTCAGCAGCAACAGCTCGTGGCTGCCAATGCGGTGAACGTGCATTCTCAGTTGGCCCAGCTACGAGCCCTTCAACAGGCTCAGAATTTTAATGCCTTGGGTTTGAATAACATTTACGGCGGGGTGCATCAGTCTGCATTGATTGCTGCCCCAGGCGTACACCATCAAGCGGCCCAGGTTGTTGTTCAGCAGCCCGTTGTTGTCAGACAACAGGTTGTGAGGCGGCAAGTCTGTCAGCCGAGGTTGTTATTCAGGTCTAGGTGTAGGTAAGAATCCGAAGCGGTAGCCTAACCTTACAAGGCTCACCGGTCCTAACCGGCTGGTGAGCCTTTTTTCTTATGGAGTGAAAATGTCAGTCTTCAGCTACCGAACAAATGACTTCGACGACCCTGATAAGTTGCTCGAGCTGTTGGGCAGCTTCTGGGCAACCACTTACCAAGGCAATGGATTGCTTGAGGACCTGACTCAGGTTACAGGTCAGATGGCTCAACAGACTCACCTGCAGTTTCTTGAGTTACTGTGCAGCATTTCTCGGATCGACGTGCCTGTTTTTCACCAAGACAACTGGTACGGCCTCAGGATTCTCGAATCCGAACTGAACACTGATCAAAGCCTTATTGAAACGTACAACACACCGGCCAACGCCAATTACCAGGCCACAACTTCTCTAGCTTACGGTGAAGCGGGCGGACAGACCTACTATTCAGTCGTCAAACCTGAGGGTCTGGAAGATGTGAAGGTTATCTTCAATCGGTTAACCGCCCCTACGGTGCAGCTCACTAAAGGCGTTGATTATTGGATCCGCGATTCCGTTATTACCGTTCGGGACAATCCGTTCGAGAATCCGCTGATTCCTAAGCGAATGATCCTGAGCGGGAATGGAATTGTTACCGATCGGGAATGCGTGTTGTGGCTCTATCGAGGTCAATGGGACTGGGATTTGATCTATGAGCAGTTCGGTTACGCCCTCCGCCTCAAGCTAAAGTCCAGTCAAGGGTACAAAGACTTCGTCAACGCAATCTTTGATGCGTTTGTGGAAGGTACGAGTATCCGCACACAACAACAGGCTCTTGCCGCGTCGTTCGGTGTGCCTTTGGTGAATGAAGCCGAGGAGGTTGTCGAGAACATCGTCAACGATGCAGACAAACTCAACGTCATCACCGATCAGCATGTCTATCAGTTCCCTCTGGGAACCACGACCATCGTTTCTGTAGGTGACACGGTACGGGCGGGTGATCCGTTGACCGACTTATTCCAGGTTTTTGAGCTGAACCGAGGCACGGAGATCGTGCCAACTGACATTTCAGCCATCTCCACCGGTCCTGGTGTACTTGGATGGGGCTTCTGGGGTGACTTGACCTGGGAGAACCAGGAACAGGCTCTCATTGTGGAGGACAACGTAGACGGGTACACGAAAGTCTCATGGGACCTCGGTGGCTTCCCTTTCGATGAAGAGAAGTTCTGGGATGACGTCCATACTGCGGGGGTAGCGGCCAACGAGACGTTGGCTATGCTGCTGGATGTTCGAGAGAACCCTGTTGGGCAACCCAAAGCGGCGTCATTACCTTCGACCGTCAATCCCTTGCAATTCCTGGCCGATAACCTCCTGCGGAACAACGCTTTCATCGTGAAAGTGAAGCCTGGAAGTCAACTTAGCGACCAATTGGCCTTCGTACCGGTCGATCAGCTCCGTAAAATCCAACCACCACACACTCTCATGATACTGATAGTTGAATTGGTTTATGCCGATTCGCCTGTTATCATGGAGGCTCCCGGGACTGACACGGAACCAGGATACGAAGAAACGGTCGGCGGGTTTCCCTGTATGGTTATTGGTGAAACCCTGGATCCTGCCACCTACGTGGCCGAACGAGTGCGAACCAGCAAAATCGGCGGTCGCTGCATATAACAAGGACAGTTTACTATGGATCTACTTGGATTACAGAACGTCCAAGGCCGCGTGCGGGCTCATGAGGTCTGGGGCGAGGAAGACTCGTCCCTCATCTGGACGCCGAAGACCAATTTCAAAAAGAACTTGGTTCTCAACCAGTGGGCAACCATTGTCGGTAAACTGCTCACCTCCGGTGATGCACGTTACCGTATCGGCGGCATGTACCTGGAGTTTGAAAACACTGCCAGTCCTGGTGACCCTGTCAGTGCTCCGACGTTCGACCGTACACGAGATGTCACCTACTACGATAACCTCGTAGCCAGCGGCGTTCGCGATTACCTCCGTGTGCCGATGACGGCCAGCCAGCTACTCGACGACGGTGCTGGGTTCGTGGGTAACCAGATCGTCTTCTTTGGCCGTAGCAGCGGAACCACTGGGGTTCACGGCAAAACCTTTTCCGATTCAGTCAACTCGACGATTTTCGGAGCTTCTCTGGTTGCATTCGTTGATAGTAACGATGCGACTCAGGACCTGCTGCTCAGCAGCTTCTACTTTGACGTTGCCGATCAACAGCAAAAGCTCTCAACCAGCCAAGTTGGCATTGAGTGGGAACTCACGCTTCAATAAGGAGAAGCTCAAGGATGAGCCTGGAACGATTCATCAAATTTATCAAAGAGGGAGAGCCGGTATCGCCGGGTACTCCCAACCGTCCGTTGCAACAGCTGGATCAAAACATCCAGTACCTGTGGCAGCTTATCCAAGCAGCGGAGCTTGGTTCGACGGTGTACGCCCGATCGCAAACCGTCTTATCGACAGTAGAGGAAGGTCAGCCGGTCTACCTTAACGCAACGAACCAACAGTTCGAGCCTGCGTTTGCCTCTACTGAAACGGACGATGTCACCGGATACTTAATGGTATCTGATCAGGCTCAGGTCTGGGGTGTTGTTGCTGAAAAGCACAATGCCACGTTGGCTGACATTCTGTTGTTCGGTTACGCTCAGTTCGACATCTCAGCGGCTATTGCTGCTGACGAGTTGAATGGAGACGGAAGCGTGCCTGCAGGTACTTGGTACCTGTCCGGCAGCAGCGTAGGGTTCCTGACCCGACAACAGCCTCCCGTTTCAGTACCAGTCCTGAAGACTGATACTGCGGGCGGTGTGTTCGTTAATCCAAAGTTCGTCGACTTCCTCGAGAACCATCGGCATTACGTCTTTGACTTGGAGATGATGCCTGCAGGTAACGTAACACCTCCTGCGGTCGGCGGTACTCACGTTATTACCGGTGCTGATACCAGCCAGATCGGTTGGTTACCCGCGTCCGATGCGAGCTTTAATGGACTTGCTCCTGCTGGAGCCAAGTTCGGATACAACCTGGCTCAAAATCCGGATTTGAACAATATCTTTCCGCCGATTCCGTTGCAGTCAGCCAGCGTTCAAATGCAGCGTCCCAGTGTTTGGGATTCCGCGATGGAGCGTAAGTGGTACGGACAGCAGCTGATGGAGGACTTGGTCGTTGTTGATCGAAACGGCATCTGGTGGATGTCTGATTGTTACGACGAAGTCCCATGGGCAACCGATCTGGACACTGCCAGTTCCCTCAGTGAGAGCTTTGGCGATTGCGACCCAGGGAGTAAAGAGTACACATTGAAGCTGTACTACACCCGAGTCAATTTCGCTACGGACAACACAATCGTAAGGAGCCTCAGGTCTCTTGACGATCGTTTGGTCATTACCTGTGCAGGTAAGGACAGTGCAGCGGCTACAGGCGATCTCGAGATCGACCTGGACTTGACCTTGATGATTGGTGATCAGGATCTTCCCGGTTACATCGTCTTCAAGAGTTTCGACGCTGACACGAACACGTTCGGACTCGGCCCCGTCGCGGAAGGTATTTATGCCACGTCAGCCAACGTACTGCTTACCAGCCCTCTGCAAACCACAGACGGCAACGGTAACGAGGTACATCATGGCCCTGTCGGTTTAGGCATTATCAATCAAGCAACACAGGAACTCTCCAGTCAACTCGTCAGGCTCGACGGAGTAACGGAAGAAGACTTCCCGGTGCTGTATCTCGGAATGCCTAACGACAACTCAACCAGTTATGTGGTGAAGTTCGAGGTTCCTGGTGACGCCCCAGCTAACTCAACATTTCAGTTCCGCCCAAGGATCATTGGTCGAGCCGCGGGAACGTTGCCGCAGCTGACCGTGACCTATTACAAGGCTACTCGACCGTCGGATGGGTTGAACACGCCGGAACTGGTGACCCAAAGCTACTCTGCAATGACAATCGTAACCGTTGCCACACTAGCTGCGGCGAACGAGTCTGTGGAGGCTCTCAGTACTGCCGTTACGGTTGAACCTGGTGACATAGTTTACGTCAAGGTCGAACGCACCCCGGCAGACGTGAGTGACAGTTACAGTGGTGAATTGGGAATTATGCAACAAGTCGGTGTTCTGACGTCAGCCTAACAGGAGGAATGGATGCCACTTTCCCAATGGAATTTGGAGCTGCTGAATCATAATGCCCAACGCAGCTACCCGCTCACAGATGATTCAACGAAAGTAGATACCACGGGATCGTTTACGATCCCTGACGACTTTCTGGTTGGTATGGACATACCTGTCTCTCCTGCAATGGACATGGAGACGGGTAAGTTTTTGATCCGCCAACTCGGGCTGTTTGCGTCAGGTATTCAGATCATTGTCGCTTACGACAACGGAACTGACCTGGTTGACGTAGGTACGGCGTTGATTCCCTCGAGCGGTGTGACTCGCAATACGGTCTTTGCTTTAGGCGGTATCGAACCGTTTGACGACATCAACGGCAAGGTAGTGATCGGCAAATTAAGTACGATCCAGGAACAACCAACAGGGCTGTTCAACTTCACCTTGGCTAACGCCCGTATCGAACCGCAGGCGATTCGGCCAATGATTCGTGGCATCTCCGCCATGAAGGTGTCTAATGCTTCCGGTACCCTCAGCGAGAGGTTGTACGGCGATATCGAATTGGTGGCGGGCAGTAACATTCAGTTATCGACAGTGTCGAACGTCACGGAAACCAAAATCATCATCAGTGCTCTCAACGGAGAGGGTACGATTGTTGATTGTATCTGCGAAGGGGAGGCGGCGGACGCTCCGGCCATCAAGACAATTAACGGGATCGGCCCCACCACGGACGGCAACTTCAACTTTGTTGGCGACGACTGTATTACTTTCACAGGAATCACCAGCGGCTTGAAGGTAACAGACTCCTGCTGTACGCCGTGCTGTGGTTGCGAAGAACTGGAGGCAATTACTCGAGACCTGGAACGTTTCAATGCCCAACGAGGGGCACTGGAGTTGTTCCTTAACAACCTGGCGGCAGAGACAGCTACCTTCGGCACAACTGTGTTGGGTGCCCGGCTTGGCGATCGCCGCTGTTTAACTTGTGAATAATCAACATGGCAAATACGAGAGGTCGTCAGCCCATTGGCTTGAACCAGCCACCGGGCGGCGGCACGAATTATCCGCTGGTCGATCCAAGCTCAGATATCCAGTATCTGTTTGCCGATCTATTCGTGTCGTTCGATGACCTTGCCGATGAAATTGTGTACCCACTTCGCATCGACTGGCTCTACAACTTCGGCAATAACTCCGTTCCGGTAATTCCAGGTTATCCAACGCCTACTAATGACCGAGACATCATCATTGTGGATGCCAATGATCTTGTTGTCTTCGATTCAACTCAGTCTGACCGGTTTACCGAATCTTTCTGGGACGGCAATCGCTTGCGAATTAACGAATGGGTCGTAGGCGAAAAGGTTTGCCGTACCGTAACGCATAACGAGTGGACACAAGCCGACATAGATGAAGGTTTTGACTTTCTTTACGACGACTACCTTGAACCGACGAACGGCATCCTTAATGGAGATGCCTGGTACGAACTACCTAAGCGTGTGACTTCTCTTCAGGTGGGGTTAACCAATGTCGCACAGACTCGTGTGGTTTTGGATGAGGGCTACAACATGGCCCTCGAGTACCTGGAAACTCCTGTCACTCCGGTATTAGACCTGCCCAGTTTCAATGCAACTCAGCAAGTAATTCCAGGAACACGAGTCACCAATAGAATCTCGTTGGCTGCGGAAGTCGGAGCAGGGCTCGGTGTATTTCCCGGCTGTGTGGATGCGGAGCAATACATTCGGACAATTAACCGTGTTCGCGGCAACACTCATCAGAACTTCGGTTACGACAGCGAAGGGTGCATTCGGACTCAACGTCCCGTTGGTTTGACGAGTCTGTCACCTCGTGAGTTTGATTATGCTTCGTTCGAGCTCAAACCCGAGGATTCAGCTTCAGCCATTGAAGTGCTCAACGATTGTCAGAATTGCTGCGAGTGCGAGTACTTCGCTCGAACCTACCAAGGCATTAAACGGCAGTGGTTCCTTCATCAGGACATTGCTGAATTGGCGGAAGCTACTCGTGACCAGTACTCCGATAACCGGGACCGCTGGTTAGTTCAGAAGGCGATCCGTGAAGCTGATACCTTGCGGTTGCGGGTATCAGTAGATGGCAACTGCAAGATCAGTTGGGGCTTTGCTCACTGCAACGCGTCCAAGTGTTGCCTGAACAATATCACGGTTCAGTTGACTTGGTTGTATTACGTCAACGGAATACTTCAATCTCCGAGCAAGGTCGGTTACGACTGCGAGAAAACCGAACTGGATGGTTCCGCTCAGTGCGATGGGCCGGAGAAGATCGTCATCGACATGGATGAAACCGGACGACATGCGTTTGCCTTATGGGACTACAGTGACCCGCAGACTGTTACCACCTTGCAAGGACGTCATTGTTTTCCTGACTGTGCCGACTTGGAACCCGAAGCCCTAAAGGTCAGACTACATGCTGTAATTTACTGGGGCAGCTCAGGCTTGAACCCCAACAATGACGAAGCGTGTGTTTATCCGGAGCTAACCGAGCCGGATTACCCTGCAGATGTTGTGACGACTTGGAACGAATTGGGGATAGCCATTCCGACGGGTCGAGCTCAGAAACTTACACCGTTGCTTCCCGTGAGTGACGCGAATCCGTACTGCGACCGATGTCCTTGCACTGAACCTGGCAGCTCAATTGGATAGCCTCCCGAATAATGTCGATCAGAAATAACCACTGGTACAATCTCAATGAACAACGAGATTACCCAATAGATGACACAGCTTCTGCTTTGTCTGATCTGGGTGACCGGTTGCCTGCTGCACTGATCCAGGATCTTCGACTTCGCTGGCCGACCACTTACGGTGAATACGCATTCATCAGTTCGGCATCCGTGACACCGCACGTTGTCACGTTCATGATTGAAGCTACCAACGACCTGGACAACAATCCAAGCAGTTCAGTATTGATTGCAGGCATCAGCATACCGCTGGCCGAGTTAACCCAAGGCCGCACTTACGTTCTGGAAACTTTCAAGGATGGTGTTGGCGGTTTCGTGACGATCGGCTCTGGCGTGGATGTGCTATTCAAAGGCACATTTGCTACGCCGCGGCAAACTTTACTGACACCAAGAGTTGCTCGAGCCAACAGAGTACCTCCGATTCCAACGGTCGGAATCGAGCAGGCTGCCAGTTCACTGCAAGGAGTGGTGAACCTGACAGCGATTACTCCACTTCAGTTGTCCAAAGAGACGCGTGTCATTGACGGCGTCGAATACGACAATGTGATTGTTGTTCGACTGGTCGAAGAAACTACCGAGATCGCTACAGACACGTTCGACGAGACAGTCTTCTCTCGTTTCGCTGGTCCCTGCGGTCGCCGTGTTGGGTCTAAGTCCTGTGTCGATCCTCAACCTGTCGAAACAATTAACGGTATTGGTCCCGATTGCGATGGGGTTTTGACTCTGGAGTTTGAGGGTTGTGCCACTGTTGGTAGGAACGTCTCGGACTGCGGTTTGATTATCGACTGTAACTTAGGGCTATCCGACAGCTGCGATCCACCATACTTGCCTACACTGGACACAGGAGAGCTGCCGTCGGAAGTGGTGCCGCCTGTGCTCATCCCGCCGCCTATTCCACCAGAACCTCCAGTGGGTCCAGACGTCAGCATCAGTGAGGTAGCCACCACAATTTTGGCTCTGCCGTACTGTGACAGTTTTGACGAGGGGTTTGCTTACAACTTCTCGCCGGTAGGCACTTCGCTGTTTGGCATTATTGCTGATGACAGTCCCGGTGAAGACTTCTGCTGTGTAGGTCCTCCCCATTCTGACGAGAATTACGGTTGCGACACTTCTCAATCGCTCTCGATCAGCAGCAGTATTTTTGAGGTTGAGCAGCTTCCAGATGTTAATGCCAGTTACGGGGCAGTTGCGACTGCTGCTCAAGCTCGTAAAAACATTTCACTGTTCGTTTCAGATGTTCAGACGCTCTACCGTAAGTTCACGACCGATGTCAAGATTACGCCAGGACAGCCTGGCAGTTCCTTGAACGGCGGCATACTGGTCAACTACCAAACCACTATCAGCGGGTTGTCAACTTACTTCCTGGTTCAGTTGGACATACAGGCCAGCACCTTTGGCGTTTATTTCTTCAACGGCGTACAACTTGTGCAACTGTCTGAAGTAACTGTCACTGACGTTCGCTCTTCAGACTGGTACCGACTCACGTTCCAGATTGTACCTGACACAATTTCGCAAACTTCTGTAGCGTTCCAGGCGTCAGTTGAAGGCATTACTGATCCCAGCATCTCTGTTCAAATCAACACGTCAGTAAGTTCCAATCTGTGGGGTACTGATTCGGGCTTGTCCGGACTCTATGCCAATCGGTCGCGTAGTTACTTCTCATTCTGGCGAATCGACGAGGCATCTTAATGGTAGGCATCAGGCATCCCGAATTTCTGAACGAACTTGAGAACACCAAGTATCCGTTCGTACCTACCGCAGCACTGTCTAACGGGTCGGACACCTTCCTTGAAGGTACGTTCCTGGATGCTCACCTCTACACGGTGACAGGTACGAATCGGTACTACATTTCAAATGTCAACGTAGCTTCCGATCGTTTGACGATCACTATCGGCGATGCCAATGAATCTAACCGGATGACTGGTGAAGTTGCTCAACCTATCATCGACGGTAACGTCAGATTGGTTGACGTCTACGGGCGGTCAGGCGGGATCCTTGTATCCGAGCCTGTGCGTTTATCTTTACTGGCTGCTTGGGGTGTTGGCGACCACCGCTTCGAGCAACGACAGACTGAGTTTTGTGTGACTTGTCAGGTACCTGTGCCCGACCCAGGACTGACGGCAATTCGACTGGAAACTGGGGAGATCCTTTCAGGCAAGGTGTGGTTGGTAGGTGAAGATGGTGTTGTGCTGAGGACCGAATTGACCACAGACAAGGATGGCAATACGGTTGAAGTCTTGCGAGTCGATGTGGTTGGCGACCCGCTTTACCTTCAGAGACTCTGTACGCCGGAAGAGTTGTTTTATCCGGTCAACCCGATCCGCACGTTGCGGGTGAAACAAGGAGAATACATTTACGATTGTGTTCCTGACGAACAAGGCAACTTCACTATTCAGATGAACGATTCGCAGGTAGCTGATGCAGCTCTGCGAATACGTACAACCCCTGAAGGCATTGTTGTCACCGTCGAAGGTTCTACAAACGCAGGGGGAACATAACATGGCTCGACCAAACTTCTTCAATGATAATGAAAATCGAACGTTCCCGTTCCAACAAGGGTCCGCAGGGATCGACACGCCTGCTTCAGGTGCTGTTGCGATGTACCAGATTCCTGACGACTTCGTAGTCGATTGTGGTTTCATCACGGGGCCGGAGTCAGGTTTCGTGGAGGGTGAGCATACGATCTTTCTCTACAAGATCTCCAGGCCGAGCAGTAATGTGATCTTGTTGGAGTTCCGGTCGGACGCTCCAGCGTTGAGCGACACTCCGTTAATCTTTTCAAGGAATACTTCAGATGCGGACTTCACTACCGAGTTCCTCGAGAGCGACATTCCTGAGTATATCCCCCTCAGTCAGTCCGTTTCGTTGTCGCTTTCTGAATCACAAACAGTCGAGTGTGGGGAGCCTTTTTGGTCTGGTTATCTTGTTACCGGTTCTATGCAGTCTTTTGTTGATCGACTCAGTCTGGGCGGGACGATCACGAGGGCAGATACGACGGAGACATTGGTAGAGCCTGCCTTGGTACAGAATTTGAACGAATGTCAGGTCGTTTCGTTAAATGTTGCAAATTCCGATCGTACTCGGGCTTTGCGGCCTGCGGATTGTCCGCCGAACGAATGGAACTTCAACACCGGGGAGGTTTATGTCAACCGCGAATGTCTTCAGGGCGATGTAAGGTTAAGGGCCGGGTACAATGTTGCTCTGAATCAGATCGCGTTATCGAATACGATTCAGTTGTCAGCGATTGTAAACGCAGGATTGGGAGAACCATGTGAAGAGGTCAAATTGTTTCCAACAGAAACACCTCCAAACGATGCTCCCAATAACTTGTTAGCCGGAGATTTTTATTGCAACGAAGTTTTGAGGTCGATTAACGGACTGCAAGGTCCAAACCTTGTAATCTTCGCAGGAACAGGCGTATCTGTGACTGCCAATCAGGAAACTAACACCGTGCTGGTTGACGTCGATCTCGTCGACCTGTCCGCATGTACGTTTTCAGCTGTGTCCGAGTCGATCTAACGGAGAGTGGCAGGGATGGCCCCTACAACACAATGCCCGCAAGGCCCACAGGATCCGGTGTTCGACATCGTCAAGTGCGATGTTCCGTGCATCTTCCCGATCCCAGATGGCAATTGGATTGAAGATCCGCAGGTTCCTCCGGCACCGGATGACATCGCGGATTGTCCTGCTATCCCTGTGCCTTTACCGGAACCGGATCCACTCTGTCCTGAGATCACGTTTGATGGGAATCCTCAAGGTGGGCAGGCTCAAATTAGTGTTGTGCCGATTGGACAAGAACGGGCTTTCTTCCGTATCACTAAAGGTGAATGTTGCGATTACGACTTCGATCTTGAGATCGACTTTCCTTGTCCTGAACTGATTTCACTGGACTCGAATAGCCAATCAAACTCGAATTCAAACTCGAATTCGAGTAGTTACGCAGAGTGCGGTACGCCGCCGTCCGCTACGTTAGACATTACGAAGTCAGGCGACTGTACCTACACCTTCGATCTTGAAGTCATATTTCCGTGCCCTCAAGACGGACCACAAGGCCCACCAGGCCCACAAGGCCCACAAGGCCCACAAGGACCGGGCGGACCACAGGGACCACAGGGACCGGGCGGACCCCAAGGACCACAGGGACCGGGAGGCCCACAAGGGCCACAGGGACCAGAAGGTCCCCAAGGACCACAGGGACCAGAAGGTCCTCAGGGACCACAGGCACCAAAGAACCCAGACGGTCCACAAGGTCCCCAAGGACCACAAGGCCCGCAAGGACCGGGCGGACCACAGGGACCACAGGGTCCAGAAGGTCCCCAAGGGCCACAGGGTCCAGAAGGTCCCCAAGGGCCACAGGGACCAGAAGGTCCTCAGGGACCACAGGGACCAGAAGGTCCCCAAGGACCACAGGGACCACAGGGACCACAGGGTCCAGAAGGTCCCCAAGGGCCACAAGGGCCACAGGGACCGGACGGACCACAAGGAGCCGACGGACCACAGGGACCGGACGGACCTCAAGGGCCACAGGGACCAGAAGGTCCTCAGGGACCACAAGGGCCACAGGGACCAGAAGGTCCTCAGGGACCACAAGGGCCACAGGGTACAGAAGGACCACAGGGACCACAGGGTACAGAAGGTCCACAGGGACCACAGGGACCACAGGGTACAGAAGGTCCACAGGGACCACAGGGTACAGAAGGTCCACAGGGACCACAGGGTACAGAAGGTCCACAGGGACCACAGGGAGCCGACGGACCCCAGGGACCACAGGGAGCCGACGGACCACAGGGACCACAGGGAGCCGACGGACCACAGGGACCGGACGGACCACAAGGAGCCGACGGACCACAGGGACCGGACGGACCTCAAGGAGCTGACGGACCACAGGGACCGGACGGACCTCAAGGAGCTGACGGACCTCAAGGCCCCGATGGACCTCAAGGGGCCGATGGACCTCAAGGGGCTGACGGACCTCAAGGCCCCGATGGACCTCAAGGGGCTAAAGGCCCACAAGGAGCTGACGGCCCACAGGGACCGGACGGACCTCAAGGAGCTGACGGCCCGCAAGGGTCTAAAGGTCCACAAGGAGCTTCCGGACCTCAGGGAGCTTCCGGACCTCAAGGGTCTAAAGGCCCTCAAGGAACAGCTGGGCCTCAGGGAACAGCCGGACCTCAGGGTGACGCGGGACCTATAGGTCCTCAAGGCCCGATAGGTCCAGACGGTAATGCCGGACCACAAGGTCCGACCGGGGCAGCTGGCCCGACTGGTGACCCGGGACCTCAAGTTCAAGGAACAGGTGGTGGGACTGGACCTACAGGAGCAACTGGTCCAACAGGAGCAACAGGCCCAGACGGAGCCCAAGGTCCGGTTGGAGCAACAGGCCCAACAGGAGCAACTGGTCCAGTCGGAGCAACAGGCCCAGACGGAGCCCAAGGTCCGGTTGGAGCAACAGGCCCAGACGGAGCCCAAGGAGCAGCTGGGGCTGCTGGTGCCCAAGGTGCTGCCGGGGCTGCTGGTGCTCAAGGTGCTGCCGGGGCTGCTGGTGCTCAAGGTGCTGCCGGGGCTGCTGGTGCCCAAGGTGCTGCCGGGGCTGCTGGTGCCCAAGGTGCTGCCGGGGCAGCAGGTGCCCAAGGTGCTGCCGGGGCAGCAGGTGCCCAAGGACCAGCCGGAGCAACAGGTTCGCAAGGAGCAGCTGGGGCTGCTGGTGCTCAAGGTGCTGCCGGGGCAGCAGGTGCCCAAGGACCAGCCGGAGCAACAGGTTCGCAAGGAGCAGCTGGGGCTGCTGGTGCTCAAGGACCAGTGGGAGCAACAGGTTTTCAAGGCTTCACTGGTCCAACTGGATTTATAGGGTCACAAGGACCGGTTGGTCCAACGGGAGCACAAGGTTCGTCAGGTGCTCAGGGGCCATTCGGACCAGTCGGTCTTGACGGCACACAAGGCCCGACAGGAGAATCCGGCCCTGTTGGAGCAATAGGGGGTCAAGGACCAACTGGTCCAGCCGGAGCAACTGGGGCTCAAGGGGCTGCCGGAGCAGCAGGATCTCAAGGCTCTGCTGGAGCCCAAGGCTCTGCTGGAGCAATAGGGGGTCAAGGACCAACTGGTCCAGCCGGAGCAACTGGGGCTCAAGGGGCTGCCGGAGCAGCAGGATCTCAAGGCTCTGCTGGAGCCCAAGGCTCTGCTGGAGCAACAGGATCACAAGGTCCGATCGGAGCAACTGGTCCAACAGGAGACGCTGGAGCCGCGGGTGCTCAAGGGCCGACCGGTGCTCAGGGTGCTGACGGTGCAACTGGTCCAACAGGAGACGCTGGAGACGCAGGTGCTCAAGGGGCAACCGGACCAACTGGTGGAACAGGGCCAACAGGATCTCAAGGGCCAACAGGATCTCAAGGTCCGACCGGAGCAACTGGTCCAACAGGAGACGCTGGAGACGCAGGTGCTCAAGGGGCAACCGGACCAACTGGTGGAACAGGGCCAACTGGTTCGCAGGGATCAATAGGTCCGACAGGTCCGACAGGTGGTGCCGGTGTCCAGGGGCCAGTTGGAGTTCAAGGACCTGACGGAGCACCCGGTGCTCAAGGAGCAACAGGTGCTCAAGGTGCTGACGGTACAACGGGAGCACAAGGCCCAACTGGTTCGCAGGGATCAACAGGTCCGACAGGTCCGACAGGCACCCCAGGTACGAACGGTTTACCGGGTTCACAAGGCCCGACCGGTGCTCAAGGTCCGTCAGGTGAGCAAGGTTTAGCTGGTGGTTGGTCGAGCTATTGGGAATTCGATAGTGCTACTGGAACCCCACCGGCCTCGACTCAACTTCGACTTAACAATGCAACGTTGAGTTCAGTTACTCGCATCTATGCGTCTGATACAAACATAGACTCAGTTGATGTTTCAGGAATGTTGAACGCGATCGGTGTCGGCGACATCCTTCGCGTCTTCAATCCCTACGATTCCACAGAATTTGCTCACTACGAAATTGATTCCATTACGGATCAGACTTCGTACTTCGACTTCACTGTCACTCATATCGAATCCAACGGTACGTTTACCGACGCGAATCCGATTGTGATGACGGTTTCTATGTTGGGTAATGTTGGTAACCAAGGGCCAGCCGGAATTACAGGCCCGACCGGTCCTGTTGGGGCTCAAGGAGCAGCTGGCCCAACCGGAGGAACCGGCCCCGCTGGTGTACAAGGCCCAGCAGGTACTCAAGGGAGTACGGGTCCGAGTGGTGCACAAGGTACAGTAGGTGTTCAAGGAGATACAGGTCCGAGCGGGGCACAGGGATCGGCTGGTGCCCAAGGACCGGACGGAGCAACCGGCCCAACTGGAGGAACTGGCCCCGCGGGAGCAACCGGCCCAACTGGAGGAACTGGCCCCGTTGGTGCTCAAGGACCGGACGGAGGCACAGGACCAGCCGGACCAGCGGGCTCACAAGGACCAACCGGCCCAACTGGAGGAACTGGTCCCGTAGGCGGTCAAGGACCAACAGGCTCACAAGGTCCGACTGGTCCAACTGGAGGAACTGGCCCCGTTGGTGCTCAAGGACCGGACGGAGGCACAGGACCGGACGGAGGCACAGGACCAGCCGGACCAGCGGGCTCACAAGGACCAACCGGCCCAACCGGCCCAACTGGAGGAACTGGTCCCGTAGGCGGTCAAGGACCAACTGGCTCGCAAGGGTCATCTGGTCCGGCTGGCGGGCAAGGCCCTACTGGTACTCAAGGACCGGACGGAGGCACAGGACCAGCCGGTACGCCAGGTCCTGCTGGTATTCAAGGTCCTGCTGGTGTTCAAGGTCCGGTAGGTGCAACAGGTTCGCAGGGGCCGACAGGTCCTACTGGAGGCGGCGGTCCAGCCGGTCCTCCTGGTGCTCAAGGCCCAACAGGAACCCAAGGTGCGACAGGTTCGCAAGGACCAACCGGCCCAACTGGAGGAACTGGCCCAACTGGAGGAACTGGCCCCGCGGGAGCAACCGGCCCAACTGGAGGAACTGGCCCAACTGGAGGAACTGGCCCCGCGGGAGCTCAAGGCCCAACAGGAGCCGCCGGAGACGCCGGAGCCCAGGGACCAACCGGAACCGCGGGAGACACCGGCTCACAGGGTCCAACCGGAACCGCGGGAGACACCGGCTCACAGGGTCCAACTGGAGCTGCCGGGGATCAGGGACCAGAAGGTCCTCAGGGACCTCCTGGACCTCCAGGAGGAGCGGGACCGCTAACGCTCAGCGACGAGTTCAATCCTTATTTGGACTTCAGTGAGCCAGCGACTGATACATCCATGTTCCTTCGTTCTGGTGCTCAAGGAGCGACCGGTGCTCAAGGTTCGGTTGGACGCCAAGGCGGCTCCGGTAAACAAGGTTCGACAGGTAAACAAGGTCCGTCCGGTACTAACGCTACCGCCGAACGTGGTGGTTTACTTGCAGCTTCGATGCTGGATTCAGTGGCAGAGCCTGGTACGATATACTACTCTCTAACTTCGATGAGACTTGTATTCATGGATCGCAAAGGCAAGATCTTCTCGCTCACAGGTGATGTTCCGGACGGGTACGTTAAGTTCAAGGAGGACTCAGCTGGACCGCAAATTTAAGTGAAGGAAAACCATGCACGATACGATGGCCGTTTACATGACTGTCGAGGACCCAGAAGGTTTGGCTCCAGTGGAGAATGCTTACTGCACTCTGACAGAAGTTCATGCCAACTTCAAAACTAAGTCGTTGATTGCAATCTTCGAGTGCTGGCGAAGCCGTCAGGCTTTTGAAGCAGAGCGTAAGTCGTTCACCGCGATTCAGTTGCAATTTGAAACAGAGAATGGCGGTAAAGAGTTTTTCGAGCGGTACGGCGTCGACGGGGCAGGCTTGTCTCTTGGCCCCAACATTAAGCAGTTCGCCCTGGAGCGGGCACTTAACGGGGCTATCTTGGTTGACGAAGGAACAACACAGGACGTAGAGAGGGAATCGACCGTTGAGCAAGCCTAAAACGCGAATCATTATTCGACACAGGTGGGCTCTTGGCGATACGGTCTTGATGACTGCATTGGTTCGAGACATTCATCGAGCCTATCCTGGTGAATACGAAATCAAAGTAGACACGAACTTCACTAACGTGTGGTGGAACAACCCGCACGTTACTACGTTCGAGGAAGCAGGCCTGCCTCGGCCCACCAAAATCACAGTGGAATGGGGAGACGCGATCAAGTGGAATGCGTACGCCAAGTACGGTGGTCGCAAAGAGATGAAGCACATCCTCGCTTGGTACCACTACGATTTTGAGCGTAAGACGGGACTGAAAGTTCCAGTCACCGATCCGAAGCCCGATCTGCACCTGGATGCTCAAGAAATAAAGCGACGTATTCAGGGGCGGTACTGGATTATCCTTTCAGGCGGCAAGCTGGATCTGACCACCAAGCATTGGCACGCACACCGTGCTCAGGAGACGGTCGACAAACTAGCTGCAATGGGAATTCACTGTGTCCAGGTAGGAGCAGTCCATACCAATCACGTTCACCCGCCGCTGAAGAACACCACGAACCTAATAGGTAAGACTGAGAATGTCCGTGATTTGTGGAACTTGATCCTCCACTCAGATGGCGTCATTTGTGGTGTGACCGGGGCGATGCACATTGCGGCTGCGTTTGACAAACCGTGCGTGGTCTATGCGGGCGGAAGAGAGGAACCTTGGTTCGAGGCTTATGTTGACAACTTCAAGGCTTTCGGACCCACAGCCAATTCAGTAAAAGTGCCGCATAAGTTTCTGCATACAATTGGTATGCTTGAATGCTGTGACGTGCAGGGCTGTTGGAAGAAGCGAACTATCCCCTTGGATCCGACGGACCTGAACCGCAAAGCTCATACTTTGTGTCGTCAGCCTGTCCGCCCCGCGGCAAGTCATCCAGTTCCGCGGTGTCAGGACCTGATTACATCCGATCACGTTATCGAGGCCGTTATGGAATACTACGAATCAGGGATGTTACCTCCCATTCAACCGCCCAAGAAAACTTACGCAGATCAAAATCCGGATTTTAAGCCGGAGCCGGAGGGTATTCAGATTCCGACGGTTGAATTGGTCAAGGTTCGAGGTAACCAAACTGAAAAGTTGGCACAAACTCCTGAAGCTCCAGTCCAGCTACTTCGAGAACCGTCGGTTGAGGTGCGTAAGCAGAAGGCGTACCAGAAGGTCCACCCGAAAGAGCTTGTACAGGCCAAGCCTGCTGGAATCAAACGTAAATTGGCGATCATGGATGACCCGATTATTGGCGGCAAAATTACAGTCTGCGTGCTTTGCTACGGTCCACACACAGACTTAGCCAAGCGGTGCTTGTCCAGCATTCTAGGTACGATTCCAAAGGAACGACTCGATCTTCGCGTTGCAACTAATCAAGCCGCTCAATCGACGATTGATTATTTGAAGACGCTGCCGATCGACAAGCTCTACATCAACAGCGAGAATCGGCACAAGTATCCAGTCATGCGGGAAATGTTTTGGGACCAGTCGAAACCCATCGAGACCAACTATCTTGTTTGGTTTGATGATGATACTTGGATCGTGAAACCGCAATGGATCGACGACCTGTGCACCACGATCGTCGGCAACCACCCGTATAACTTCCGCATGTTCGGCAACATCATGTATCACGACTTGGCGATTTACGCTAAAGGCGGTGGTCGACCGGATGCTTGGTTCAGGACTGCTCCTTGGTACAAGGGTCGAAATTTCAGAGCTAAAAGCAGCCAACAAGAGACGCCAAACGGCAGCATGATTGATTTTGCTGTTGGATGGTGTTGGGCCTTGAGTGTTGAAGCCATGCGAACCGCCAACATGCCTGACCCAAGACTAGGACACAACGGCGGCGACATCACGTTAGGCGAGCAGATACATCAAGCTGGCTTTGCCATCAAACAATGGAACCGCGGTAAGAGCTTGGTTGCTTGTCCGTCAAGGGAGCAGGGCGGACGCCGTGGTTACTCGGAGAGATTTCCATGGGATCCCAAGCGTTAGTTTTCGATCATCACCTGGCAGTACAGTTGTGGGCTGATCCGTTCTTCTGGGAAAATGCCCCAAGCTGGGAGGATGACCGTGAAATGGCAGAAGCTGAAGCTGAAGCGGCAGCAGAGGATAAAAGTAGCCTCAGTGTCAGGCACAGCGATCTGTATAATGCATGGGCGAATCGCTTAGAGTACTGTGCTAGCACCGATCCAGCAGTGGTTCGTCAGATTACGGATTACATCCACAAGAAACGAAAATATCGGCGGGAGCAAATTGTGCTGCCCGCCACTAAGACCAGAAGGACAATGGTTCTTCTCTCTAATGGAGTAGAGACATGACACGACGCATCCGGTTGACTCGTTACGCCGCTAACACGGTCAACTTCAACAACTATGGAGCCTACCGGCTGCGTATTGAAGTGACGTCCGTTGAAGGTGCTGACCTGGACGAGCACATCTTCATTTACAAGCGGAACCCTCCAAGTGCGTACACCAACTTGAGTTGTGATACGTTCGAGGCTGTTGCTGGACCTCCCCAGTTGGCCCTGTATCCGGCGGGGGAGCCTAATGCTGATCAAGGTTGGCCGTATTATCGACTGAACTATGTCGAGCTGGATTTACCGTCCACAAAACAGGCTGATCAAATTTGGCAAGAGATTCAGAGGGAAGTCTGCGTCTTGATTTCCGCGATGGACCGGCTCGATCAATTACAAGCTATCGAAGACATCTGGTGCCCTGGTCCGCCAGATACAGGATCGCAGTCTTCTCAAAGCGTTTAAGGATAAACCATGGCTTTGCATAAATTATTGGTCATAGAGGAGGCCGTGCTGATCTCCATGGCCGGGAACCCAAACTTCGTTCGCGAATTCGGATTTTTGAAGGGCTTACAGCAACTTCGCAAATCACGAACTGGTTGTGGTCGTTGCAACAAGGGAGCAGGCAAACGCGTGCAACTGGTCAACGCAGCTAAACAATCTTTGGTCAGCATGGGGGCTGAAAAGAAGCGTAGACTTAAGGCATTGCTCAAGGCGGAGAAGGTTCGCATACGTGCTGCGAACGGAGGCAAAGTCACGGAGTACACATTCTAGCGATAAACCTAAAGAAAAGCGAAATTCGTGTCATTATTGTATGAAGGAAACCTTATGGTTTCCCCTCTCGAGGCCTCGGTTGGACTTTCCAATCGAGGTTTTTTATTAGTTCTTACTGGAGGCAAGACAATGACTGAGAAGAAATTACCCGCAGCTACCGGACCCATCAATCAGTTTGAAGCTGTACCGCACAACCAGTGCGTTTCCGATAGTTTGTCGTTTGGCATGCGGGATGCCGTCGACCCTGAGGCATATAAGGCATATACCGCTGACGATGTCGTCTTCGTCACGGCCTGCAATTTCGAGACTGAAGAGCAGCTCGAAGAGATTATTGCTCGTTACCTGGAAGTCTACTGGAAGAAATGTCCAGAGGCTGCTGACGCCGCCCGCAAAGCCTGGCGGGAAGGACGTATCATCGTGCCCCGGGCACACGGCTACTGCTGCCCTATTGGTGCTCCCGGGCAGCCGCTTTGGGTTAATTTTGAAGAATGGAAAACCGAAGTTGCCAATCACGCTCCTGAGTGGAGCATGGGTTGGTGTCCTCGCAACTGTGAAGTTACTCGCGAACAAGTGCTCGCGACACAGACCATTCAAGAACTGTACCAGCTCTTCCCCAAGGGCGATGAAAACTGGAGATAACATGAGCATTAAAATCGTTACCCACACCGGCCAAGCTCATCGGGATGAGTTCATGGCTTGTTGTTTGATTGTCGCAACGCATGAAGGTTGCCGTATTGAGCGACGAAGTGTTCGACCGGAGGATTTGCTGGATCCCGCAACGTTGGTACTTGATCAAGGTATGGAGCACGACCCAAACCTGTACAACTTTGATCATCACCAATTTGAGCGTGACGCTCCAGCGGCCTGCAGTATCACTTTGATTTTGGAGTTGGTTGGTGTCGAAGATGCTGACGCGGCTCGAAAGATCTGGCAGTGGTTGGAGTTCAGCGAATGGTTGGACGCAAAGGGACCGTACCAGACAGCAGAGCGGTTCAAAATGGATCCTGATACTCTGATCAATTCCATGTCTCCTGTCGAAACGTCCGTGCTACGTTGGTTTGCATCCAAGAAGGTTGTTCAGCCGGACCATGAACTTTGGCAGCTGATGCATCGCATCGGCAGCGACAAGCTCGATTACTACAACCAAGTGAGCGAGCGACTCGAACGGCTGGAGCGGGAAGTGGTGTTTCACGACTTGTACAGTTACAAAGTCTGTGACGCTACTTCAATTGACCGGACTGAAGGTCCTCTACTGGCCTTGGAGTTGTACCTACGTCAGCTCAACCTTGATTGCCCAATTACGGTCACACAAGATGATCGAGGTGATGGCCTGTGTTTGTTCCGCCGCGGTAACGACATCCGAACTGACTTCAGTAAGGTTGAGAATGACGACGGCGTGGTCTTTGCACACAAGAATGGCTACGTTGCTAAGCTCCATGCGGATGTCCCATGGCAGGGCATTCTTGAGGCTTCGCAGGTCAAGTTTTTGGCACCTAAATAAACTGGTTTTTGGTGGCATAATTAGATGAAGGAAACCTTAGCACTTTCAGCTGGGGTTTTTGGCTTAGTTCAGGTGCGATTCCTGGACTGAGTCCTTAACGGTCGAGTCTTCCCTCGGCTAAAGGCAAACAAACGAGTCCCTCTTTTGTGGGCTCAAGTATTGTTCGCAGGCGGGTTGCCTACTATGCCCGTCTCTAGCTCACTGCGACTCTATCGCATAGTAAATCTCTTTGACTCTTTGCAGCCCCGTGGCAGGACACCACGGACTGTAGGAAGTGAGTCAAAACAAGCTGGAGTGATGTTCCAGCTGACAATAGTAAACCGTTGCAAGGCTCTGGTGGCTTAATTCCAGAGAGTCCACTTGCAATCGGAATCCATCCTGTAACCGAACAGCTCGGCTGTAATTTCACGGGGAAGTTCCGTGACGCTGTGACCAGCGGACAAGGGCTTCGGCCTGGGTCAACGACACCATGAAACAGCCTCCCCGTGGCGGTGTTGGATAATCAACCAATGTTTCATTCCCTGTTTTTCAATAGCCCGGCCAGGTTGCACCACCTGGTCGGGCTTCTCCATTGGTGCATTCACAAGGGTATCGTCATGAATACGATCAAGTCTCTCTTGCAGTTGGTTATCAATGTTTCCGTTTGTGCGTTGATCTGCACCGCGTTGATGTTCACTTTTCTTAACCCTCCGCCCAAGTCTGCCCCGACGATCGGGACGGTCGAGTGGAAGGAAGACGCTTCCGCTTCAACGCAAGCACTGGCTTGGTCGGCGTTCGCGATGACCAGCTGGAAAGTCAACTCCTTTGGCCCCATCGCGTTGGCTGAAGGTCAGGTCCCACTGACTAACGAAAAGCTTCGTTTCGTCGGTGTCGGTGGCCGCTGGTACATCGTCGAGTAACCTTCAATTCCCATTACGGGCATGCAATGGGGCATGCCCGTCTCCCTTACACATCTTCTCGAGAGGAAGAAAACGATGAGTGATCAGATTAAGGAGATCGAAGCAACGATCTCGCAGCAGATGCACAAACAACTGGCCGCAGTTGGTGGTGAAGTTCGAGGTTCGCGAGCTAAGCGAAACAAGCAGGTGATTCAGGAGGGCAAGTTGTGTTTGGACTTCCTAAACATCTGCCTGAGTTACGGGCGTACGCGTACGGCTATTTTGTCGTACGCAAAGTCCCACATGGGGATGACAGCAGGACTGTTCGACAAGATGTGCAACATCGGTCGGTACATGGTTGGACCGCCATCTCAACCAGCGATCAATCCGAAGCTGCTGCCATTCTGCGACCCAGCGGTGTTCCTGTACATCGCTCGATTGCCGGAAGAGGAGATCCCGGGAAAAGACGGTGCCTTGCGTGCTTACACCGATGCGATTTGGTCGCACATGGAAAAGCGACACGGCGTTTACCTGCGTGGAAAGATTGTTGACCTGGCCACCTACCGTTGGACTGAGTGGCACAGACGATACGTCCAGCGTAAGCAGCAGGACAGTGCTGAAAATGCCGTGCAATGTCGTACTGGCAGGATCGAAGCCAAGGATGCAACCTGCGGTGACGTCACGATCACGTTCAAAGTGATTGGGGCTGTCGGTAAGAAACCAACGGCTGCTCAGGCTCGAAAAGCCGTCAACTGTTTGTTCAACAAAGGTGAGATCGTTTTTGACTAAAGGAGAAATACAATGCGTCGGATCGCATTTATTATTGGTGTGACTTTACTGTTGTCCGGTTGCGTGAGTCCCTCACACAAGCAGACGTTGTCAATCGCATCGCAGGTTAGAGGCATGGAGCTTCGAGACCTGCAAACCTCTCCAGGTACAGCTGAATGTGGCTGCACCTATTCCGTAACCTGGTAGCGGCCTTCGCCACTGCCACCATTTGAAGGAGTCTATTATGGCTAACTTTATCTCGATTGCCGAGTCGGCAAATCTGGATTTCGAGGCTCGTTTGGCATTGAACCGTTGGGGGGCTTACGCTGAACGCGGTCGCAACCTGCAGGCTGAGCCCGCGACATTGAAGTTGTTCCAGCCGGAACCGGAAGTTCCAGCGGAAGTTGGTATGCACGAGTTGATCAGTGACGAGTTCACTCCGGAAGAGCTCGTTGAGATGTTCAATCGTGAACCCCTGGTCATCGACTGGGACGAACACCAGGAGAAGGCGTACGCTTAACTGCGGCGTACGTCCTGGGCAGGACACAAAACTGCCCTTCTATTACAACCACACACTTCAAGAGGAAGTAATAACATGCTCGTACTATCGAGAAAACGAGACGAGAAACTTACCTTAACTGTACCGCCAAGCGATCAACCCACCATAATCGAAGTAACCGTGGTGGAGGTGCAAAAGTCGAAGGTTCGTCTCGGAATGCAAGCCCCCAAAGAAGTCGCGATCGCTCGCAACGAATTGTCGACTGGTGGTCGGCTTATCAAGACGGGGTAGCCCGTTGGTCACATTAGGTGATTTTGATGAACGATGAACAGCAATCAAATTGCTCTCACGTTTGTCTTAATTCACCTGATGGGGCCGAGAACTTGCGTGGGATCCTCCTTGGGGTTCTCACGCTTCTCTTTACCTATTGGAGAAGGAGGTACAATTGGTCGACCGCTTATTGGAAATCCTGTTGGTTTTCCTTATGATTGACGGGACGTGTTTACTCGCAGCAACTCTTTTTGGAAGAATGACACATGGCCGTAGAAGCAATCGAAGTCAAACTCGACGGCGACGGAAGTCGCGGTAGCGTACTCATTGAATCAGATCTGCCGGAACTTTCCGCACAGATCGAAGAACTTGGCTCAGCTAAGGCTCGTGAGCATGTGCTCATGGCTGCGGTCAAGGAAGGCATCAAAGGACAGCCTGGCATCTCCAGAACGGTGGAACCAGCCTATCCGCTCAATTCGTCCGGCGAGACGATTGAGAACCTCAAAGGAGAAGATGGTGAGCCCTTGCCGCCCACTTCCCCGCGAATGCAACCCCAGAAGTACCGAGCACGGTACGAGGTGACAGCTCGCCAATGACCACAGAACTCGTCGTTCTGAACGAAGCAGCCGTCCAGCGGCTTAAAAAGGCTGTGAAAACTGATTCAGACCTGGTGGTTTGGGTCGGTGACTGGCTTTCGCATTTGAATCTGTTCTCTGACGCACAGATATACGATATCCTTAGGTTTGTTCAGCCGCAGGTTGAGGAGTTCGAGAAGCAGGTCTCAGACGGAGTCGATCGACAGATAGCCACCTTGGTCGTCTGCGATTCTCGTTGGGTTTCCTTTACGAACATACCCATGTTCTGGGACACTGAGGTTTCGGACATGATCCCCGAACTCGGAAATTATGCAGTGACTCACATCATGTGTGATGTGGCTGCCCTGCGAGCCAGAATGCTCTACCGACAAGGACGTTTCAATGCAAAACCAGACCGCGACTCGGATACTGCAACACTTCACGAAGCAAAGCAGTAGCCAGCTGAGCGGGGTAGCCCCGAAGACCATTCATCGAGCAATGTTGCTCTCTGAGGACACCTTCACGACCCCCTTATTCTTGTTGCTGATGGACCGTTACGGACTCGAAGCCCTTCAGTGGGCACCCGAAACGATTCGACGTGAGCTGGAAGATGACTTTCAACTTCAGCTTCCGAAGTACACGCTTGATAAACTCATGGCCGCAATCAGCATCGTCACGACCAACTACTTCTATAAAGATGTGACGAGATTCATTGAGCTGTGCAACATCCTGGCCGGTGATGAATTTCAACCGGACGAATTCGAGCCCGCTGACGCGAGCGAGATTTTACTGGCTATGACGGAAGCCCTCCTGTTATGGCCGCCTGACGAAGACTCTGAAGACACTGAATTTTCAGAGGAAATACGCGAGTACATCAGTCAGGTGCTCCAAGATGAGGGCATCATTAAACCGTTTGACATACTGCGGCTGGCCTTTGACAATGATCAAGGTCCTATTGTTGATGCAGAGTACGCCGATGACCCTGAAATGTTCGCGGCGATCTACGACACCCAGCAAAGCAAACAGAACGATATGCAAGCAATGCTGATGGAAAACGTAGGGGCTTTGACGCAACAATTGCGATTGTTACCATTGAAGAACGGTCAAGCTTCGGCTGTAATCGAACAGCTGCACGGACTGGTAAATCGGGCTAACGCGGCCCAGTAATTAACTCTAAGGAGAATTAGATGCGTACTATTTTGATGGCCCTGGTGCTTGGCCTACTTTGCACCAATTTCGCTTTCGCACAGCCTGAGGTGATTAAGACCGCCACGGCCCCGCCCGCTCCCCCGACTCTGGAAAGCGTGGTGCAGGATGCAACCCCGGCTCCAGTTGTCGCCGCCCCAGCTCCCGCAGTGGTTGTCGAACAAGCTGCTGCGGCCCCTGTCTGTGTCAACGGACAATGCAGGATTCAGCCGATCCGGACCTTGGTAGTCAAACCAATTGCCAACGTCATGGGCAACACGGTTGAAAGGGTTCAACAGGTGCGATGCAATGTGCGGCAAAGGACTCAGTGTCGAGTACAGCGAGTTCGCGTACGACTCTTCCAACGAAGGTGTTGTCGCTGACTTCAACCCCCAACGGAATTTTATTCGCTAAGGATCGGCACAATCGTGTCGGTCCTTTTTTCGTTTTATAAAGGAAGACTCATGTCACATGTGGACAGCGGTTTCTGCGTTACGGACATCGCAGCCCTGGCATTGACCGTTAAAGAACAATGCCCTGACCTTGAACTGGTCAAACAAAAGTCATACCGCACCTGGATTGCGGACCACGGTCGCCTCGTTGGCGATTACCCGTTGCCGGGCATCTACCAAATCAAACTGATGGCGGCACTGAAGCGACAGGACATCGACGTACACGCTCGTGCCGCGGCACAAGGTGTCGAACTGCCCAAGAATCTCCTCGACTTGGAGAAGCAGCCTTGGGACCTGGCTACACAGAAGAAGCTTTTCCAGGATGCGACATTCAAGAAAGGTTACGAGAAGATCTGCCAGGATGTTGTCGGTAAAGATGCTGAGTACGTCATCAAGTACAAGGCAGGCAAAGGCAATAAAGGTGCTTACGAGATCGGACTTGTGCCACACCCTGTCAACAAGGGTGAGTACGTGATGATGGCCGACTTCTACGCACAGGGTAATGGCATCCTGGAAGCCGCGGGCGTAGGTAAACATGTCCGCAAAGGTCCCAAGGACACCTGGGGCGGTGAACTTAAGCAAGCGTACGCTGTCAAGGCTGCTGAGCGGAAGATCATCGGTGAGATCCAGGCTGGGAACCCTGAGTTCGGTAGCTACAAAAAGGTGACTTTGCCCGACGGTCGGGTGAAAATTGAAGTGACACCTCGTGGAGGGAACGTGTAATGACCGGACGCAAAATCGAAATCACGATCGACACCGAAGGGGAAACCACAGTTGAAGCCATCGGCTACAAAGGCGGTAAGTGCATGCAGGCAACTGCCCCACTGACTAAGGCCCTGATCGGAACTCCCACCACGCACATGAAAAAGCCCGACTACTATCAGGGCGACCACGCAACCAAAGTGAGAGAGACGGAATGAACAAACCTGAATTGCAGCAGCGTATCCAAGATGCGTTGCCGCAAATGCGAGACGAAGACTTCGACTATCACGCCACGGATCTCTATGTGCGGGCTCGTCCCGGCCTAGTTCGGTGGTTGATTCAAAATTACGAGTTCTGGACCAACGTGACCCGCTTCACATGCAAGGTCAATGATCCGGAGCTTCAAAGGCTGGGGGTGCGTGAGCTGTGGCTCGACATCCCTTTCGCTGGTTACTGGCCCAATGACAAGAAAGTGAAAAAACATGAGCACAACTGAAAAACTGACCGGCTACTTTTACAGTGGCCAAGCTGGCTTGGTGTTGACGAGCGTCGAGCCTGAAGAGTGCTTGCAAGAGCTGGCCGAGACCGCCCGGGCCTCCCAAGGTACGGATGAGCCGTACGAATTGGCCTTCTGGGACTGTGCAGACGGTCTCACGGACATGTACGGCAACACCATGTCGATTGGCGAAGGAGACGTTCCTGACGAGGACCTGGCCGCTCTGGGGCTCACAGGTGGGCAATCCCAGAAGCTCGGACTTCACGAGACGCTGGAGACGGTGCTGGGAACGGCTCGTCAGCGTCAGTACCGTGAAGAGACTGGTGAGATGGATGAGGGCGACGATACCATGCGTATCCTCGTCATCCGCAACTTTGACCGGCACTTGTGTCCTTCTGGACCCCAAGGGCCGGTGGATGCTGCTTTGCTGATGCTGGCACAGAAGATCGTCAACGAAGGTCAGGGCACCAAGGTGTTCCTGATCATGCAGACCACTCCAGGATTCGAGCTGCCACCTGAACTGGCTGAGCACTGTGAGTACATCGAGCACGATCTGCCGGAAAGCGAAGAGCGACTGAGCATCATCACCGACCTTGGTGTTGAGTTGGAGAGTGCCGACAAGAAGGTGCTGGAAGCAACTGCAGGATTGTCCCGAGCCAAGACAGCTCAGTACGTTGCCGAGACGCTGGCATCCTTTGGTTACCTGAACCCCATGGCCGTCTTCAAGAAGAAGGCATTGCACCTGGGTCGCAGCTCCAAGCTGGCTGTCTGGTCTCCGGACTTCGTGGAACGTGTCAAGCTGTGGCCTTCACCAAAGGTTGAAGAACTGGCCGGAGCCACCGACGTGAACGTCATTCACGAAGAGACTCACATCAACAACCGTGAGTTGGGTGAAGATGAAGTCCGTGCTCGTCTTCAGTACATCGAAGGCGACAAGATGGTTGAGCGTTGGTTGGATCCGATGCCAAAGGCTGAGTTTGAGAAGCTGTACCGACCTGACCGGGACTTCTACTCGTTCAAGTCCGTCATCGGGCTGGATGGTCTCAAGGAGTTCTTGTCGAACGGCTTCCGTGAGAATGTGCCTTTGCGTGCTCGACTGAAGCACATCCTGATGCTTGGCGTTCCAGGTACAGGCAAGAGTCACATGATGCGTTGCACCAGTGGTGAGTTCAGCGAGCCGATCTGTGAGATGCAGGTCGATCAGCTGTACTCCAAATGGCTGGGCGACACCGACAAGATTCTCGCTCGTATGTTGCGTACCGCTGGAATGATCGGCGGCATCCTGGCCATCGACGAGTTTCAGCGGTTCCTTCCCAAGTCGGGAGGAGACACTGAAGGCAGCGGCGTGGAGAATCGAATGGGTGGCTCCATTCTGACGTGGTTGAATGACCAGAACAGCAACCTGGTCATGTCGGCTGCTAACAACATCAGCAACTTGCCTGACGAGTTCACTCGATCTGGTCGTTGCGATGTCACGATGTTCGTTGGTTTCCCTGGTCAAGCCGCCAAGGAAGCAGCGTGGAAGATGTACATTCGGATCCACGAACTGGAAGATCAGGAGTTGCCGCAGGACGAGTACTGGACTCCTGCTGACATCATGAACTGCTGCCGTCTGGCTGAGCAACAACGAGAAACGTTGAAGCGTTCGGCTCGTTTCGTGACACCCAGTTACGAGAAGAACCGCAAACAGATGGACACGTTGATGGAGTGGGCTGAAGGTGCCGGTTGCGTCTGTGCTGAGACCGGTGAACGCTTTGTGCATCCACGCAAAGTGAAAGCTGTCAGTTCGACACCGAAGAAGGTCACCCGCAAGGTCCGCGGCAAGAAGGAAACCGATGGGTAACAGGCTGATACGCAAGGGACGAAAGTTCATTGAGTATTGCATCTGCCCAAACGCCGGGAATCACGGGGAGGCTACCAAAGTTCGCTTTGGTCCTCGTGACCGGTGGGTGGGTGACCACTATTGGCAATTCGTCCGCGAATATGAGCCCTCTCGAAAAGAGAGGGCTTTTTTATTGATGTCTCGGCTCGAGAACCGTGGCCGCACCGATTCGCTGCCGTACCAGGTAGCTCGTTGTGTGGTGCTCACGGCAATGGGGTACGGAGACATCGCTCAATTACATTTCAAACAGTGGAGGGAAAAACGTGGATCAAATGACACTGGAGTTCACCGAGAGTCAGGTCAAAGCTGACGGGGAGGTTATTTTGGATGCAGAAAAGAAAGTCCCGAAGCCGGAAAACCAGGTCACTTACTGCACCGTGAAGTTCACGGTCGGTTGGCTTCCTGGTTCAGTCGGTTTCACTGATGCGGCCAAGTCGGCCTTGGCTGCCGCCCGTGGGACGGACAAGAAAGCGATCCGCGGATCGTATGCGATTTTGGGTGCGTCCCGGGATCCACTCATCAAAGAGGGTGCCGCCCTCAAGCGATTGCTGTCGGCAGTTCGTGACGAGTACACCATTCCGGAGTACACGCTGCGAGCCTCGGCCAACAGCTCAGAAGAGAAGCCTGAAAAGGTCAAGGGCAGCCACCTGATCGAGTCGATCCGCATTGAGGAGTTCCTCAAGCGGTTCAATGAGTTTCGGCAGCAGTACCTGGCCTGGGGCAAACGGGTTGCCGAGGCTGGCAATTACAACCGCATCCGTTCAGCGGATCAGGAAGCCTTGAGCAAGGACTGGGAGATTGTTGAGAAGCGATATCCCAGTGCAGCTCAAATGGCGGACAGCGTGGCCTGCGATCAACCGAAGATCGAGCCCTTTGACGCCAGCTTCACGTTGGCTGACGTTGCTCCTGAGACGTCCAAGATGCTGCGAGAGCAAGCTGAGGCTCGTTTGGCTGCATCTGTCGAGGGAGCGACCGCTGAGCTGGTCCTGGAGTTCAAGGACATGGTGGAAGCCGTGGCCCGTAACTGCGGCAAGCGGATTCGTCTGCTGCCTCCGATGGGGCCGAAGCAAGACCTGCGTCATGCTGAGGTGATGCAGATCCTACGAACCAAGGACACTGAAGAAGTGCCCGAAGGTTCCCTGCTCATCACGGTCCAACGGGCCAAGCCCAAGGACGACAATTCCGATCGCTTCATCAACATCGGCAAGAAGGAAGACATGCTGCTGACTGAAGCGGAGTACAAGGAGCTGCGTCCTTACGAAACCGAGGAGTATCGTCAGTTGGCTCAGTCCAGCTTCGATAACCTGCTGTGGCTGGCTAAGAAGATATCCACAATCAAGAGCATGCTCGGAAATGATTGCGGAGTCGATGACCTAACGTGTCTCGCCCAGGAGGTAGAATCCACTCTGGGTGAACTTGGCGGTTCGGCTTCGGCCATCACTCAAGAGCTGAAGGGATCTGGCTATGCTCGTAGCATGGCGAAGCAGACCTTCAACGGTTTCTTCAGTCGCCTTCAGGATCAGGAGCTGGAGATCAAGAAACGCAGCCGTACGCGGCGGAAGATCAAGGTCGGAGGCAATGGATAAGTTCACCATCTTCATCGACGATGACGGGATGACTCAAGGTTTGAAGAGTCCCGTCACCGAAGCCCTCGGTCTGCGTGAGCGTAAACGGGTGAGTCACGTAGAACCTGTGAACCGGGTTCTGCGTTGGCTCTTCCACTTCATCCGTAGCCGAGTTGCGGATGATTCCAGAGTGGCGGGCTTTACCCGCCGCTGGCCTGTCAAATGGCAGGCCAATCTTTTCGAGGGACCAACCCTGGGACCTTTTAATGTGCGACAGGAAGCAATTGATGCCGAAGTCGCGTGGATCAATGAAACCTTTGAAGAAGGAATGAGAACGAATGAGCAAGTTGACATTGGTTGAAGCGGAAGCGTTGTCTCGATTGGCTGGCAAACTGGTTGACGCCGCCAAGAAGGACGGCAAGAAAATGTCGCCCGGCAACTACACCTACGACTTCACTGTCAAGTGTGATGGCAGTATCGGTCGTGGCGACACGACGAAGGTCACTCCGCAGTTCAAGATCGAGAGCCTGCTCAAGGCTGTCATCTTGCTGTACGCCTCGGAGCTGGGGGAAGAGGAAGGCCTGGAGTGGCTTGAGGCTGTGATGGATGCTGACGGTGTGGCCGGTGCTGTGGTTCAGCTCGGTTCGTCCGCAGCTCTCAGCAAGGTGGATGACAAGTTCACCGCTGTCTTCGAGCGGGCAGCCAAGGCCCTGAAAGAGAAGCACACCAAGACGGCTACCAAGGTGGATCGTGCCGGTAACACCAGCGTGGTCGGTGCTGTCGAGAAGGTGCCGAACTACGAAGGCGATCTCGCCGGTCGGTAACATAAATGTTACCAACCTCCAGTACCCTGCACCCTTCGGGGTGCGGGGTTTTTTGTTTCGATCAACACACAAGGAATTAGACAATGGGATGCGACATCCACGAGCATTACGAAGTCAAGAACGAGGCGGGCAAATGGGAACGACTGATCACTCGACGTGAAGAGTTGCGTGATTCACTGTACGGCCACAACAGTGACCAGGAAGACGAGCACCGCACACAGGAAGAATGGGACGCGATGCTGAACGAGATGTGGGAACAGCCTCTGTACATCAGACGCAACTACGGCCTGTTCGCCATCTTGGCCGACGTTCGCAACGGTCGCGGCTTTGCTGGCATTCCGACCGGCAGCGGGTTCGAGCCAATCTCCGAGCCGCGTGGACTTCCTGATGGCTTGTCTCAGGAAGTGCTGAAAGAGAACGCTACCAGTCATGACCCTGATGACGAGTCCTACGAAGAGTGGACACAGCAGGCAAGGTCTTGGGTAGATAAGGGTTACTCCACGATCTTGCAGGAAGAGCCGCTGCTGGTGTCTTGTCGGGACTGGCACTCTCACTCCTGGTACACGCTCAAGGAGCTGCTGGATTACGACTGGGATGCCAAGACCACGACTCGTCGCGGCGTCGTCTGTCAATCGGCTTACGCCACCTGGGACCGGGACAAGCCTGGGTTCCCCGACAGTATGTCCCGCATGGTGTCCGGTGCCTTCGTCGAACACATCTCTGAAGAAGAGATGCAGCGACGTATCAAAGAAGGTCTGCCGGATGCGGAGACAGCCAAAAGAGAGGTGAACGGCGAAGAGATGGAGGGCAATGTCCGTTTCTTCTGCGAAGTCAACTTCGAGATGCGTTACAGCGACTGCTGTCGTCACTTCGTTGACAAATCGTTGCCATTTCTCAAGCAGTACGCTGACGAGCACCTCGGTGGTGACTACGAGCGTCTGCGTTTCGTGTTCTGGTTCGACAACTAAGGAGAAGCCATGCTTCCTGCAGACGTTTCAAGATGCCGAGGCGAGCACTGCTCTGTCAGGGAGCACTGCATCCGGTACACCACACCACCAGTCCCTGACCATCCGTGGCAGGTATGGATGGAAAGTCCGCACACTGCTGAATCTGAAGTGGAGTGCGGGTTGTTCATGTACGACCTGAAGCCTGGTGATCGGGCGAAGTTTTTTCACCCCGGCACCGTAGGTGTTATGCATCCTGCTGTTGTGTTGAAAGTGATCGACAATGGGCGGGTTCAAGTTCGCTTCGACACGCCCCATCCAACCAACGGTCGCCGGATCTTTGAAGTTCCACCGAACCACAATCCGGAGTAGCCATGGGAATGCAAAACCTGACGCCCGACCAACGGGCGATGCCGAAGAACATCATCAAACAGGCTTTCCAGGAGATTCCTGAGAGTTGTCATCGCATACGTTCGATCCTCACTGAGGCGACAACGGCTATCATGAATGACCTCAACATCCCCCTGGAAGATCACCCCACGATCGACGCCGCGATGAGTCACGCATTTCAGAGGATACGGGACGAGGTATCTCACCCGTTCCGTACCCGACAGATGCAACTTCTCAAGAAAGTCTTGCGACCGAAGGCGTCACGAAAGTGGGTAAATCAACCATCCACACTTCAGCCCTACCACAAGTTCCACGGCATGGAAGTCGTCGCCATTCAGATTGACGACAAAACCAGCCAGGTGTACTTCAACTCAAGTAGTTGGGTGGGCATGGAGATGGACAACCTCGCGTTGTCAGATGGTTGGCCCAAAACCAATACCAATACCTGGCCTGGAGAATAAAATCATGGTTCAAGTGAAACCCTGTCCTCCTAAGATGATTGAGGAGATGAAGAAGGCGTACAAACGCAATCCGATTCAACACTTCGTTATCTGGGACACAACGTACTACCTCAATGAGGAGGGAAGTTGTCAGGTGATTGACCACCTCAAATTCCGGAATTTAAGGCGATGCGACGGATACGATCCAGAACGATACGAGACGCTCGCCTTCATTGGAGACCCCCCGTAATGAAAATCGCAGACTGGCTGGCCTTGGACAACAAGGCTGACACAGGCGGCTTCCGAAACCGCCTACCTCGCCGACAAGCAAGACGTCCACTCCACACCATGCCTCGTGGACCTGGGTTCTTGTGGGATCCGAAAGAAGTAGGTGAGGCACGGAAGCGGGTAGCGGCGAAGACATTCCTTCGTCGTAACTCAACCGTGCCGCCCGTCGACATTCGTGACGTTTCAACGCCAGTGCTTGTCACGCTGTGCCAGACGGTACAGGAGCTGATCCTGCACCAGAAAACCCTCAACAAACAGAAAGATCCACATGCAGAAACTGCCAGTTTGGACTAAGGCCTACCGGCCATTCATGCTGGGCGGCAACGTTAACGCCCCTATCGCCACTGAAGTTGAAGTGGGCGAAGCTACCGAGTTGGCTCCAGGCATTAGCGTTCATGTTGTGGTTTCTCCTACCGGGACCACTCACGTCGCTGAAGCTACAACCGGTGCGTTCGTCGGAACTGATATTGAGCAGGTCCGTAAAGACGTTCAGGATGCTGATCCGGAAATTATCAAGGATCAACTGAAAAAGGCAAAGGCGGAACTCGACGGCGTTGATCACCTCGATCCAGCTGTATTTTGGGGGCTATTCAAAAATGAGTAACAAAGTCCTTCCGACTGTTGATCCCGGGCACAACATCAGTGCCACAACTGGAATCGCCAATCGTGTTGGCGACTACCGCGGTCCTGTGAAGAACCACGCACCAAATCCGGGAGGATACTGGTGGGGCCAAGTGCTCACGCTATACGGCTGGAGCCACATCCAAGAGATTGGGCGAGAGAAGACCGAAAAGAAAATGCTCGAGTTAGGAGCCAAACCCTGTGAGAACAAACCCCCTAGCAACTGACACCTGCTGCCCACATCGCGACACTCCTCGATCAAATCCCTGCCGTGGCGACTTGGTTCGTCCGGACGATGGTGCTGATCGAATCAGTGAGCGGCTGGGTCGTATCGTGTTGGTCTGTCTCAAGTGTGGACAGCGATGGAGCTGCTCCACTTCCGAAGGTGAATACAAACGAAAGGTTTAAGATGGGAATCGACGCCTACTACAACGGCGGCAACAATTGTGAAAACCAAGAGATCCCTCCGTTTCAAAGCGGTGGGATCTTTTTTGTTATGCGTGTAGGCACTGCACACAAGTCAGTCGACAAGCCCACCTGCGGCATCAGCAAGACATACATCGTCCCTGGTGAATCAGAGCAGCAAGCTGCCAAGGCATTCCTTCAGTGGTGCCGTGCAGTTGTCGACGACGTCCGCAGCAACATGCAGAAACATGACCTCGATGAGGTTACATGGTTGATCGAAGTTGACGCATTCAATCCTCAGGCTAAAGAAGCCAAGAAGATTCAGAAAGAGATCGAGGAGATCGAGAAAAAGCTCGACACCGATTACGTCTCAGACGGCTGGTGGCACTCTCGCCTCAACCGACTGCGAAAGCGAAAGAAAGAACTGCTCACACCAGAGACCGAAGTTGAATCTCGATTTGAGCAAATCGTAAGTCCTGTTCGCGAACTGATCAGTTGGCTTGAGCAGGGCTGGTACGAGATCGAACCGGTCCCAACTGACCGGCCTACTACCGTCTCTTACTTTGACGATTGGCGTGGGTTCACTTCTTACATGAGAGCCGAGGATCCAGATGGAACAACTATTACGTGAAATGAAAGCGTATGTGGAACCATGCCACACGATGGTTCCGAAGGGCGTTTTGAAAGACTGGATCGAACGGCTAACAAAGGCAATAGAAAATGAGGACGATCAAAAACCCAAACCAACGAGTCAAGTGCCCTAAATGCAACGCAGAGCTGGAGATCGAACGCGACGACATTCGGCTGGACGACACCGGGATGTACCCCGCGTTCCACGTTCTCTGCCCACATTGCAGTAAGGCAATTGACGTCTCGCAGGAAGCCAAAGTGTTAGGAGCATCCGCATGAAGTACGTCAAAGGCTGGGTGGCCTGCATTGAGAACAAAGACAAGTCACGGTTTCCGAACGGTAGCTTGTACTTGTACTCAGAGCCGCACCCCACAGAGCAGCAGGCCCACGACTGGGTCTGGGCTCACGATTCAATTACGAAGGGCGGCGTCACACTTCTGAGAATGGAGTGCAACGACGTTCCCGAGGGGCGACTTGTGCAGCCTCTCGATCGCAAAAAATACGAAGCCCTATCGAGAAAAGGAGGTAGTTGATGTTTCTTGATATCTGGGTTCACCACCATCGTCACGGCTTCGACACTTACGACATGTTCCGACCAGAAGATGAACCTGTCCATACCGTTGAGGAAGTGATCGAAGCTAATGACATTGATTTCGAGACGGATCGTGAAGACGAGTATATCGAAGTACGCCTCACGTCAATCGAAGTCCCATCCAACTTCACGCCCAGCGAGCTTGGTGACCTGCAGTTTGCTATGCGAGCTCAGCGTAACCGCCTCGACCGGGCCATTTTCAAGAAAGATGCGGCTAGTAGCAAGCACTTCGCTGCCAACAGCAAGAAGTTCAAACGCTACGAGAAGCTGCTTAACAAACTCAAGAAACAGGAGAAACTCTGTGTCAGTCCAAAAGAAAACGTTTGAGGAAGTCGACAAGCTCGTCGGCGACCCTAAGACCAAGAAGCACAACGAAGCAATCGTCTTCATTGGTACCGGAGGCGATCTCAACGAGTGGGTCGACGGCATCACTGGAATGCTAACAGATGAGTCAATCATGACTCCTGGTGACGAGTGGTACCACATGACCACAACCGGTGGCCGACACGAGTTGGTGATGCCGTTACCCGCAGAGGGTGTCGACCTTGGCAAGATGGCCGTCTGGAAGTTCAAGTTCGGTGACTGCTCATGGTGGAGCGACTACCGCGTTAATTACTATGGTCAGCATGGAGCTGAACGGCCTGTCGAGGCAAACGACCAGGACGAGATTGACGAGTACGAAGAAGAGTCTGGAGTGACGTATGAGTGCTGACTACGAACGCGTCGTACCTCGCGATCTCTTCCGCGAGAGCTTGTTGTTGAAGTGTCTCGGCAGGCTTTGTTTGTTGATTCACGACGGGAAACTTCCTTGGTTGAAGTTCTACCATAATTCTGAGTTCAACACTGAACTAGAATTCAAAGGCTTTGAAATCTCTTGTCGAGATTCAGATGGCGGACTGGAGTGTTGTACTGTCAAGTTCTATCCAGCAAACACACCAGAAGACTCCGAAATGTGGCAATACGAGCTGGATATCTATACCGGCTTGGCCCGTCAAGGCGATCACTGGCCTCTCCACTTCACTGACGAAGGTGAAGAGATCGAGGTCTTCGACAACGAAGGCAATATCACGTCTGAATTTCAGGAGGCAGTCACATGCGAAAGTTCCAAGTGACTCTGGCTGACAACAACCCAGAGTTCAACACGAAGATTCCGATCGCCGTCTCGGTAGGTCAGAACTTCATTCAGTTCGAGGCCGAAGGCTTCAATGCCTGCGGTGCTGCGGACGAGCAACCGATTGGTGACGGCAACCGATCAATTGTTGCGTTCGAGATCTGGGAAGGCCGACTGCGTTTGCTGGTCTGGGCTGACATCAACCAGGAAGATCCGACGCATACCATCGACCTCGAAGAGGCTCGAACTTCCAACCGCGATTGCTATTACTGTGGCGGTAACTGTCATCGAGACCCTGAACACGCTTGTGACGGGTACCTCGGTGACATCGACAATCTTTACAAAAAGGAAAAGAAATGAAAAACATCAAAATCCAAGTAACTGGACTGACTCCACTACTGATGAACGCCTTCAAAGGCGACGACAACAACGGATCATCCAAGTCCTCGGCTGCTAAGGATTATGGCACTCCGTTGCAGCAAGCACAGGAGAAGCTGTACATCGGAACGGATGGCGAAACGCTCGTTATCCCGCAACCGAACATCTTCAGTTGCATCATTGAAGGCGGCAAGTTCTTTAAGAACGGGAAGTCAAAGGTCACGACCATGAAGACCTCGCTGATTCCCTCGTGCGTTTTCTTCCACGACATCGAGTACCCGCTGGAGTACAACGGCGTAGTAGGGGTGTGGACGACGGCGTTACCGGATCCAAGCTGCTGGTCGGTTGATAGCAGGCCGATTCGCAACCCTTCAACAGGCGGTCGAATTATGCGTCACCGCCCGATCATTCACGATTGGCGATTCACGTTCGCCGTTACTCTCGATACCGATGAAATGGCGGTTAGTTTGTTCCGTGACATTGTTGACGCTGCGGGCAGTAAGATCGGACTCGGCGACTTCCGTCCTGGCTGCAAAGGCTCATTCGGTCGTTGGAAAGTCACCAGTTGGGTCGTTACTGATGAAGAAGAAGAACAAGAAGTAGACGAGGAGGAAGAACTCCTCGAAGTCTGATTCCATTTCATGGAGCGGCTGCGTGTCGCAAGGCTGTGCCAGCTTAGGTCGGGCTTGGCGGGGTCAGGCAGGGTGCGGCAAGGCAAGGTTCCCGTCGTCATCAGAAATGGTGGCGACGGGCTTCCCGTGGTGGGGCGAGCTTAGGTATGGCAATGCCAGGCAGGGCGGTGCAAGGTACGGCAAGGCAAGGTTCCCGTCGTCATCAGAAATGGTGGCGGTGGGCTTCTCACGGTCAGGCACTGCTAGGTCGGGCGGGGCGGGGCGTGGCACGTCCGGGTGTGGTTAGGCAAGGCAAGGTTCCCGTCGTCATCAGAAATGGTGGCGGCGGGCTTTTACGCGGCGAGGCGAGGCGTGGCCGGGCGAGGCATGGCCGGGAGCGGCAATGCAGGGTGCGGCAAGGCAAGGTTCCCGTCGTCATCAGAAATGGTGGCGGCGGGCTTCTCAGGGCGAGGCGGGGCGACGCTCGGCATGGCTATGCCTGGCCGTGCTCGGCGTGGCTAGGAGCGGCAAGGCAAGGTTCCCGTCGTCATCAGAAATGGTGGCGGCGGGCTTTTACGCGGCGAGGCGAGGCCATGCAAGGCAGGGCGATGCAAGGTACGGCATGGAGTGGCGAGGTTTTTATTTACACAGGAGAAAAAAGAATGGAGGAACAAAGATGTCAACGTCAAGACACCTGATTGATGCGGCGGAGTTGTTTGTGTCGATGCCGGTTACGGTGTTGGCTCAAGCCGTCGAAGCACTGGGGTACGAGAACCCGCAGTACGAGATGTCGCGTGTGCTTTCACTTCAGCAGGCACTGAAGCAGGACTTCGAGAGTCGGAACAACATGGCTCCCGACCTGGCCGAAGCCCTCTACAACCTGGCTGACGAAGCTTACGCCAACGAAGACGACATGCAGACGAACGTCGATCCACTTGAGATGCCGTTCGACATGTCCGAAGCAGACGAAGGTACCTGGGCTCATGCGTGGGTTTGGGTGCCTAACGATGAACTCGAAAAGGAGGTCTGGCGGATTCAGGAGGAACGGCGACAACAGAAACTTCGAGAGAAGGAGAAACCTAGTGGCTATAGACTGGGACGACGAATTTGAGGGGTTCTGTGAGCAGGCAACTGATGCCCAGCTCGCGGCCATTTACTGGAAAGAAACTGACAACGAACGTCCTGCTTACGCAGCCATCGCCAAGGCGGTGGCCAAGGGCCGCGGGCTACCCGACCCGTCGCTTGAGCGTGTGCAGTGGCGTGAAGACAACGAGAGGAGATAACCAATGGGTGCGTGTTTCAAAAATGTCGTCTGGGATGGGAAACTGACCTACGACGAGGTGAAGAAGAAGTACCAGGACATGGTCAACGAACTTCTTCACATGCATGGTGCGGATGCCTACAACGGCACCTTCACAACGTGTAGTGGGCTGGCGATTCAGAACGGTAAGGCTCACGGCAGTGAGCACGAAGCCTACGAGTGGCTTTGCGAGAACGCTCAGAAATGGGAGAACGCGATCGCAGTCAAGTTCAGGGACGTGAAGAAGGTCGTACCGAAGCCTCCGAGCTTTGGCGGCAAAGTGATCAACTCTTCGTCGGACTTTGGTTATCGCTTCGTGGGGTTCGGTGATTTTCTGGGACGCTCGGCACCGAAGACCGGCATGAAGTCATGCATGATCTACGAACACCGGGACTGGAAGACTGACAAGTACACGTTCAAGATCCTGCCAGCCGACGCGTTGACCGCCCTTCAGCAGGAACGTCTGCAGAAGACTGTGGGTGAGTACGTGGAGGCCCGCAAGGATCACAAGAAGAAGCTCGTCGAGTTCAACAGCCTGATCGACAGCATCAAGAGTTACACTCAGGCGATTCCCGAGTCCGCTTTCACCCAGATGAAAAAGCTTCGTAAATCGTTGGTCACTTCTCACAACAAAGGCATTCGCCTTGCAGAGAAACTGCTCAAGATCGACGAGAAGTATGAAGACAGGCTTTGGAAGACCAAAGAGGTCGACGAAGGCGAGAAATGGATGATCGGCGGCTGGTGTTCCGAATAGGAGGTCCCATGTTTCTCGAGTACCTGCCAGGAAGTATCCCATACAAGAACCCGCTCGAAGCGGGCGATCGTGCCCGGGAACTGGCAAAGCTTTACTGGCGTCCGTTCGTCGTCGTCTCAGCGACGGATAACCGATACCATGTGGAAGTGTTCCACCCGCCGCCCGGTCACGATGACCGGACGCAATGTTACTACACCGTGGTCGGATGTAGAAAGGAAATCTATTACCCACCTAAAGAGCCCGAAGGGGCTTGGAGAGCACAGACTATGGCTGACACGATTGAAGTTGAAGTTACTGTGAAGAGGATCACAGAGAAAGCGTACCTCGTTGAACTCGAGAACTTGGAGAACAAGACCGAGGAGATGTGGATCCCAAAAAGCCAAGTCAAAGACACTGACTGCCTGGCTGAGGGCGACGAAGGGACGATGGAGATTACGGCATGGATCGCTAAACAGAAAGGACTGGTGGACGAAGATGACAATTGATACAGCCAACAAATTGGAAAAGGTTCGCGTTGGTCACTTTCCTGGTGTGATCTCAAAACGAATTAGAAAGCTATACCAAGAGCGACGAGAGGAAAACGATCTCGGCGGTTTGAGGCACCTGCAACCGCGTCAGTTGATCAACAAATTGATCATTCAATACGGGCTTATCCACGGACGAGACGACGTTCTCGTCGGTGACCGTATTTTGGATCATTGGGGTTCGATTGAAGGCGGCGTGACGCTCGTAACTGAGCCTTACATGTACTCAAGCGTCTGGACAGCAGCTGAAACATTTGCAGAAGCAGCCGGTCTAGACATGGAGTTTATTGATAACTCCACCTGGAACCCCAAACAACCAGATGATGAAAATCATCGACACTGTTCTCGAATCTGTTTCCGGATAAAGGAGGAAGATAAATAATGGGTGCTGACTTCATGTTTGCGGTTTCACCGCAGCCGTCACTGGAGGACGACAACCGAAAGAAAGCAGTGAAAGAACTGCTTCAACAAATCTCGTACGAAGATCTGCTTGATGTTGAAGAGAACTATGGTGGTTTTGATGACACCAGTTCTGCCGAGGCAATGAGAAAGGAGTTGTACGACACCATTGAGAAAGTTTGCGATCTGGATTCTCGCGAATCGTCCTGCATCCAATTGGACGGTATGGACTGGATGGGCGTCATCACTGGAGGCATGAGTTGGGGTGATGTGCCCACGGACTGCTTTGAAACTATTGCAACCATTGGAAGGTTCGAGCCCGTCTGGGACCTTCTCAAACATTTCGCCCAGGAGGATCTTCGTGCCACTAAGACCGGGAAATAACAAGCTCGGACTTCTTGTGCACCAATGGTCCATACCATCCGGCTTGCGGCACATCTGCGTCGGGGCATCAGAAATCTGTCTGATGCTTTGCTACGCCATGCGGCATCACTACTGTCGTGACAGTGTGAAGGATGCACTGCAAGCTAATTACAAAGAGTCACTGCGAAAGGATTTCGTGGCGATCATGTGTGGATGGATCCGATCGTTATTTGCACGAGTAGTTCGAGTCCACGCCAGTGGAGAGTTCTACAGTGAAGAGTATGTCAGGAAGTGGATCAGAATAGTAAAGCAGAACCCACGCATTGTGTTCTACGCTTACACTCGAAGCTGGTCTGATCCTGACATTTACCTAGCCCTCAAAGAGTTGGCCAAGCTGCCAAACTTCATCATGTGGTGGAGCTGTGACCGGGCAACCGGTGCTCCGCCGCGGAACCGTGGGATACGTCGAGCGTATCTCATGATCTCGGACGAAGACATTCCGAAGTTCAAGGTAGATCTTGTCTTCAGGAACAAACCGAAAACCGTCATGAAGTGGGTCAAAGGTGCTTTAGTTTGTCCGCCTGAAAACGGAGTGACTGAGACTACCTGCAGTTTGTGTCAGCTTTGCTTCAAACGGGACGCGATTCCCGAAAGGAAGGAAGATGTCCAAACAACTCGAGAAACACGGGATCGAAGTCGACGCTTACCGGTCGCCTGAGGATGACATCCTGGTGATCTACGTCGACACGCCCGGTATTGATGAGAATGAGAAAGGGCCGCTACTGCGTCTCTACCTCAACGATGACCCTGCCTTTGAGAACCCGGCTTACCCTGGAAGCAAGGAAGAACGTTGGAGGCCGGTGGAAATCGAACCAGTGGATCGTTTCGCAAAGCTGGCCTGGTGTGCTGGCGATGTAACGTCGCTGGACGAGTGGAATAACGACTGGGGCGACGAAGCCGCAGTAAAATTCCTGGAGCAAAACGGCAAAGCTCTGCAAGATCGGCTATGTCAGGTTGGTTTCGAGGTCATAGGAGATCTACTTTCCAGCTGGAGTCCGGAGGATCCCGATGAGTGAGTTCGAGAAGAAGTACCTAGAGTCAGCTCAGCGTCGGTTCGCTGAGCACATCGAGAAGACTCCTGAGTATGTCGTCCAGCAAATCCACCGGGACGACGATATTGTCAAACTCTGGCGATGCGGCAAGCCTCAGTCGTCTACCTACATGTTCTACATCTGCTCAGCTCCAAACTGCCTGATGGTGTACGGAGACATGGGTGAGTACATGTGGCAGTACATGCGGCAGCGGCACTACGACATGCTCCCGTTCATTCGAGGTGCCATCGGCTCGTTGAGTTACTTCAGCGAAAAAGTTCCCAACGGGATCAAGATTAAGGATGACCAACCGGAACTCGTAGAGGAATGGTTCGCAACAGTCAAACAAGAACGTATCGACTACGGTGAAGAGTGGACGGATAAGAAAGAGGAAGCTCTCTCTGAACTCCGCGACACTTGGAGCTGCAACGAAGATGTGACTCAATTCAAGTGGGCACTATACGATTCGGATCTCTACAACGATCACGAAGACGTGCCCCGCACTGAGTTCTACACGTTCCACTACCTGTGGACGATCGAAGGACTCAAGTGGTTCATCAAACAGTTAGACGAAGGGAAAGTGCTTCCGTATGTCGAAAAAGAAAAAGAAGCAAAAACCGATGATACTTGAAAGTCACTGGGATGTGTGCTCTGAGTATCCGCCTGAAGATTGGCGAGACGAAGTCGCCAATGATGATACCCGGCTTGGTTACCGGGAGTGGGTCGAACATCAGATCGAATCGAATGACGACTCTGATCTGACTGAAGCTGAGGAGGAGGCGATGCGGATAAATAAGAAAGGCTGACCCGTTTCCGAGTCAGCCTTTCCAGTCAGGATCCCGAGGAGGAGGGAGCTGATCACTGATACGCTTCGGCCAAAGCCTCTAGCGTTGCGTTGTCGATTGGATCAAAGGATGCGTCCTTGTTCATTTGTGGATGCTGCCCTGATTCCCCAAGTAGGGTTTCGAGTAGCTCCGCATCTGGACGAGGTAAGGTGTGGGCGACTTCGGCCAACTTCTCGGCATCAACATCGAGCCCTGTGCAGACCTCATTTGCGAAATCAGTTCCAAACAAGCCCTCAACATCATTTCTCGCGAGCTTGGAGAGCTGCTCTTTGTCGTAAATGCTGCCCGTCTGTAGGGCACACAGTTGGGCGTGATCGGACGCCGCTTTCGTGTACGTCACTTTGAAGATCACGTCTTCGGGCCGAGGTAGGATTTCTGTGTATTTCCCCTTGAGCCCGATGGCGTGGTCAATCATGTCGACCGTGGTTGCCAACTTAACGAGTTCGTTAGGTTGCAGAGCAACTCGTGGAGTGTTCTTGACAGCTTCTGCCAACTTCATGATTTCCGAAGCATGCTTTTCGCTGGCCAGCTTGGCTCGGCGTTCCAGCATAGTGTAAACCTCAGGAGGATCAGGAATGCCCCGGCCAGCCTGTTGTTCAACAAAGTCTGTCAGATGTTCGCCGAGGGCTGCACCCTTAGCCGCTGCTTTTTCAAGGATCTTGTTGGCGATCGTGTTGCGGTTGTGGAACGGAATCGCATCGCGTTCTTTGTGCAACCATTCAGCAGCAACTTTGATGTTTGCAGTTGTGTCGAGTGGATAGTACCGTTCTTTGGTACCATCATTGGCTTGCCAGACATAAGCGTAACTACTGTCCGGCAAGGCGTTGTCGGCTCGAAGTTCATCGGCTCGTTTTACGATCGCGTCGTAAGCAGGGCGGATCGCGAAGTAGTCGGCAAGCTTTTCAAACCGTTCACAAATGTGTGTTCGGTCTTTAATATGGTATTCTGCAGACTTCTCATGGAAGTAAACGGCAGAAAGCCAGGTCGCCGCAGCATTGTGACAGGCGTACTTTTTTCTCACTGGATCAGCGTAAGCTGTAACAGCGATTTGGCCTGGCTCCGTTGTTGCATCAAGATCAGCTTCTTTGACGAACTGTGGAAAATCATATCGTTGAGCCAACTTGACGAGTTCGACGCGGTTGCGGTCGTCAGTCGGGTCCAGAATAACAGAAGGTGAAGGCATCGTGAGTCTCCTCGACATCCATGCGAATATCACGTATTCGACAATCGCTCCCCTAATTGGGATGGAGCCGATCTCGAAATACACAGTGGCTGCAAAATGCCCGTACTGCGGGGCACACGCTTGGGCCATCCAACAGGATAACAGAAACCTTGAAGAATGGCATTATTGTTCCCAGTGTAAAGCCTCAGGAAGCATCATTGCAATGGCAGCTGAGCGACTTGAGATGACAGAAGTCGAGGCTGTGGAGTATTTTGCAGAGCAGCTGGACACGCCATTTTCGTTCAAAGACATGCAAGCCTACCGCAAGTCGCTTGACTTCGTCCAGAAGCATAAACAGTTTTGGCAGTACGCCAGTGAGAACCTTCGCAAGCCTACCCAGGACCAGCTGATATATCTCAACCGCATTGGCTGGCACAAACGCTCACCAATGAGCGACGAAAGGCTGATGAACGGTCCTGCTCAGCTCTACGGCTTGGCTGACCCTCGTGTAGCTCAAAAGTACCTAAAGAAGCAGTTTCGACGCCGTGAAGTCCTGGCTGTCGTACCGTTCTTCCGCACACCGACGGCGATTGGCGGATTTGCTTGCTTGTCGCCGACTCAGGACATCCACACCAATACTGGTCGGGGCCGAGCAGAGGCAAGTAAAGGCGAACCAGGCTTTGCTGGATTACAGTTTTTGAGCCGCATGCCGTCAGACGTATTGGTCGCCACGTCCATGCTGAAAAACATGATTCAACTCCAGATGCACCACTTTTCGTCGAGTGACTCGCCACTGCCGATTGTGAGCTGGAGGTTGCACGGCACGTCAGAGCTGCATAAACAGTGGTCGTCTCTGGAGGGTAGGCAGGTTGTTATCTGGGAGCGAGAACCCACAGCACCGATGCTGCATCAGGCCATGATGTGTAATGCGAACATTTCATTCGTCGGCCCTGAGACCAAGAGGCAAAAACCTAAAGAGGTAAAAGGTGCTCGCTGGAAAGCCTGGGTCAGTCACGATCCGGCCATAGACATCTGGCGAAGGATCGTTCGCACGTCGAGGCCTTATGAGCAGGCTCTGAAAAACTGGGCCAGGCTGGCTACCCCGCAACAACAAGTCAAACTGCTACAGGATGCTGAACAATACGAGGTAGAAACAGCCCGGTTGGTACGCAGCGTGCTGAAGCCGAAGGTCAGTGTCAAAGTTGGAAAAAAGATTACAGTTGGTACCAGTTCCACTCGCGAACGACCTCGAACCACGACCGGTAAAACTACCGTAATTGAACGAGACGGTAAGTGGTACAGCCGGGAAGGTCGAATTCGACTGTCTGGCGTGGTGCGAGTAACTCACGTCGTTGCCCGTCCGTCCGGTCATCAGGATTATGTCGGTTTCCTGGAAGCTGACGGTCAGAAGTTTGACTTTCAGGTTCCAGTTAAAAAGGCAACAGCCCAGTGGCTACGAGACTTCGGACTAGGCAATGGTGTTTACCTTTACGAACACCATGGAGCTCATCGCAACCAGAATGACCTGTCGTCTCGCTTCAACCCGTTCGAGGCTGCTATTCAGTTTCAGATACCCGAAGTAGTGAAAGGTGTTGACTCCGTCGGCTGGGACGGCACTGGGTTTCAATTCCATGGAGCTCACTTAGAGAACGGGGTGTTCCATCAAAATCCAGATTTTAAGCTGCCAGTCAAAGCTCCAGGCCCTAAGCAGAACTATTGTCGAATGCGAGAGGAGGTTAAAACGGCTCTCGCCAAAGAAGGGAAAGAGATGTCGATCGTGTGGGCAACCGCTATCGCCGTCTGTGCTCAAGTGACCGCTCCAGTGGTCGAGCTGCATCCGTTTGGCATTTGGATCCATCGTAAGCAATGCGATTTGTTCCTTCAGACGCTTTACAATCGCTTTGATATTTACCGCGGTGACTATACGGCCTGGAAGCACCGTTGGCCGCGACGGCTGGATAAGTGGCATCAAGCTATCAAGAAGGACGACACAGGTTTCTTTGTCACACACTACCAGTCGCAGCCTACAAAAGAGATTCAAGAGCTGTTGGTAGTAGAAGCCAATGACGAGGACTTACAGCCTCGAATGATCACACACAGTGCTGACAAGATCGTGCTCAACTACCTGCGACACTTCAGTCAACTCGACCACAAGTTCCCAGGTGACTGGAAGACTTGGGTTGAGCACACTGTTGCAGGCATGCATGAAGTGTTTGACTTCGTAGATACCGCAGCATTCCGCCAGGCTCCTGAACGAGTGAAAGTTGTTTAACCTTCCCAGTCCAGGATCTGTTTGCCGCGTGTTGACATTATGACTTCCTCGCTAATCTGAATGTCTTCGTAAGCAGACAAATCAGGCCAACGACCGTGCATTTGGAACAGCATCATAGTTCCCATGGTCACAGCTTGAGCGAAGTCATCTGGCCCTGCCGGGTCTCGAAGAATTTTATAACTGTCGCGACCTCCCCCTGACTCTCCTTTGTCTTCAATCAAGTTCAAGAAGTCGTGCAGTAAGCCAACATCTTCGCCACCTCTGTAGTCGTACTTAAAGAATCGTACGATATTGGACTTTATGAACTGGCAGGTGTAGTTAATAGCCCGGTTACGGTCCATTGTGTAATGGGCTCGAGGGTGGTTGTCTGTTGGTGGCTTGAAAATGATCAATCCACCCTTGGCTGGACCGGTATAGGCTACGGGCAGGATGTTGTTCATCCCCAGGCCAGCTTGACGCATGATCGTCTCGCGAACAGTACCAGCACCAGTGTAATCGTGAACCAGGTGACTGCATTTGAATGTGGACATCACGCCCATGACAACCTTGGCTTCACGAACGTGGTCATGCGGGTTCATGCTGCGGTAACCATAAATTACATCTACCCGTCCGTCAGGCCGCAAACCACAAACAGCGATCGAAGTGTATGACTGCAGGGCCAAGTCGCTTTTGCCTTTGCTCACACCGCCACCACCCCAGTCAACCGAACAGAAGCGAAACAGGTAGCCGTCAATATGATCTCGGGCTTGGTCGACAGTGCGTTTCCAAGGCAAACAGGCGGCTTTCTTCAGATCAGTTACTGTGACTAACTTGGATCCGCTGTCCCAGGATTCTCCGCAGACTTCGTTATAAAAAACGTGAACTGGAGTGTTGCCTTTACCGATCATCTTGTCGTTGAGCTTCTGCCACTTTTCCGGATCAGCATAATGCATCGGCATGATGATCTGAGGGACGTGGTAGCCAGCAAACGACCAACGTTTATCCTGATGGCGATGTACCCAGCGGCCTGTGCCTCCCTGGTAAGGTGGTCGCGGATTGATTGGCTTCGCACATTTGGCACAAATCACGCCAGGCCGAAACTCACTGATATCTGGATGCGGTGGCCCGATCATCTTCATCAGGTCGTATTCCAGTGCCGGAATGTTCCAGTGGCGACAACCAGGGTGGTGGCATTTGACCATCCACTCCGCCATGGAGGAGTCAGTCCACAGTCGCTCGATTGTGTTATCGAGCGTCTTGGGAGTACCGGCATATTGAATAAGCCCCCAGTCCCGAGACGCTGAGACAGTCTCGTGAATAATCGGCAAGAACGAGATATCCATATCCTGGATCTCGTCGATGACATTCTTGTCCGCCGAAATACCGCGAGTACGTTCCGCATCCAGATATGCGAACGAGAAAATCATCTGGCTGCGATTCTTAAAGGACCGCTGCAAGACATTGTTGATCGTCGAAGTCCCTGAGAACAGCTTCCCGACGGGGCTGGTTTCGATGAAGGGAGCGACGTAGTTCTGAGAAAAACGTCGGATCATCTCAAACAGAGGAGTGATGAATAATGTGGAAAAGTAAGGGATGCAATTGGAAAAGAGGACCCCCTGTGACGCCAGCGACGTGGACTTGGAGACCTGGCGACCGGTCTTCAACAAAGTCATTCGTGGCATCCGCGTCCTAAAAAAAGGAGCAAATGGAAAGTGGTCGTGTAAGTGATATGGCTTACCGCGAATCGACAACAATAAAGGGAGGATTGGTTTCAGTGTCGTGTTGCCCGATTGGTGCATCACGTACTGAGCCGCCCGTAGGCGTTGAATGATTGGGTCGTCTGTTGGAGCAGGTCTAAAGTCCTTCAACAGCGGCGTATCAAGCAACTCCTCGATCTTGACGTTGTACGGATCGTGAGCCTTTTCTTCTGCCAGGACCTGACTGGAAGTACGCCTGGCTTTTTTAATATCTTCGTAACTTGTCATCAAGGAGTGCCAAATGAAGTACGAAACTGACAAACCCAGTGAGGTGATCTATGCGTTTTTGCACGCGATAGCAACCATCTGTACCAACATAGTCAAGCTCATCTTCGGATGTCTCTGGCTGGTTGGCGACCGGGTGGTTAAACTGATAACCAGTGAATCAGCAAAGGCTGACTCAGAAAACAGCTGACATTCTACTCGTGGGGAGGCCAACATGCCATCTCGTAGTCCTTTCGCGTTCCAACGCCGAAAACAAATGCGACCGCTAGATTGGCCGTCGCCGAGGTTTTCTCCGAGCCAATTACTCGTACATCAGTACCCCGATCCTGAGGGTAAATCTACGAAAGAATTGGTTGCAGGCGAAGGGGCACCTCCCTCTGATAGAGTACAGCTGAATGACTGGTCTCCTCCGATACAATCGGAGGAATAAGTGTGGACCGTGGTATTGCCCTCTGGTCCCTGTGTTTTCTGATCGCCTTTGTAGTGATGCTGATAATGGGAGAGGTAGGCCTCAGCCTGCTTGTTCTCCTGTTGTTGTTCATCGGGCTAGATTTTAACGGTCATTGATACTGGGATTAGAATGAACTTGATTGTTGCCGCTCTGGCTACCTGGCAGATCATCGAAATCTGGCACCATTCTCTACTAATGGCCCCGTTACGTTCTCGAACTGAGATGTGGACGGGTAAGTTGGGAGAGCTTCTGAGCTGTCCGTTCTGTTTGTCTCCCTGGGTCGCATTGCTTTGCACTGCGGCACTTGGATTGGCAGAGTATGGGTTGGCGGGTCGATGTGGTAGCGTAATCATCTACGCCTTTGCCGCTGCTCGACTCGCCAACCTGGGCAACGATTTTTTCAAGCAATACGACCTAACCCCGAAGGTAACCTTCGATTATGACGACGAATCAGACGGATACGGAGACTCCGTTGGATGACGAGCAACAAAAGCTCATGTTCGACGAGAATCTCAATCAAGTATTTCGCGAAGCGTGCCAGAAGGCTTTCCTTCAGGTGCCTGAGCTTCGCAGCGTGGTTGTAGTCTACGACTACTACCGCAATTTGAATGACATGGAGGGCATCAGCAAAGGACTTTGGTTGCATACGGAAGGCGGTAAAACCAAGCCTTCCGATTCAGTAGCTGGTTCGCTTGGAGCGACATTGCAGGCAGCTGCTCACATCCTGGATGAGCAAATGCAGCTGTACGTGACGCTGACAAATCAACTGACTGAAGTTTCCAAAGCCCTGATGGAGAAACAGAATGAGCTCGAAGCCAGCCAAGAATGAGGCACTCCAGGAGTCCCTCGATCAGTTGCTGGATAGGCTTGGTATCGAGAAATGGGATCTGCTCCTGATTGGAGACGGTTCCGGCTCTAATTGGAATTTTGAATGTGGCTGGGGTTGTGTGTCGATTGAGCATGCAACCTTGGCACGAAAATCCTGGCACGGAGCCATGAGTGCTGGTACAGTTAACTTCGCAGAGATGATGGCTTATTTGCAGCCACTCTGCTGGTATGTGAATCGAGAAATGTTGCGGCGGAAGAAGGCCACTTATCAGGCCAAAGTCCGACACATCCACATCATCACCGATTCGCAATACGCGAAAAACAAGGGATCTAGTAAAGATCTTCTCTCAGGGAGGAACGGAGCCCTTTGGCAAGTGTTCAAACAATTCGGTGCCCAAGGTATGATGTTGCACTGGCACTGGATCAGACGAGAAACCGTCGCGTTGAATCAATTTGCCGATCAACTCAGCAAGACTGCGAGGTTGAACCTTAAAGGCAAGGACTTGCCGACACGAGTCGAGGAAAAGTCCTTTGACCCCTCGAGGACAATCTACCAGTTTAACCCTTGTGAGTAGATCATGAACCAGTGGTGGCAGTATTGGCCTGGCTATTTCAAAGCCGAAGAGTGCAAAAAGATCATCGAGCTGGCAGAGACCCTGCCCGCTATTGATGGAAAAATCGGCCACTCTGCGGACCTTGTCGAAACGAACCATAACGTCAGGCGGAGCACAATCAGATGGCTGCCTCGATACGATGGTCGTTTCTTCAATCTCTTCGGGGCTATGGAGATGCTCTTCAATGAGGGCAACCGTAATGCCTTTGGTTTCGATCTCTCAATGTTTACTGAGATTCAATTCACAGAGTACGCCTCGGAAAACGAAGGCAAGTACGACTGGCACCACGATACCACCTGGGTTTCATCAAAGCTCCAACGTCGCAAGCTTAGCATGGTCATCCAACTTACTGATCCAGCCGCTTATGAAGGTGGTCGGTTTGAGCTGAGCAAGGCAGACTGCGACGAAGTCCCTGATCCAGAAAAAATTCTGCCGCAAGGCACTGTAATCGTATTCCCTGCATTCTTGCGTCATCGCGTGACATCGGTGACCAAAGGCACCAGGCACTCCCTGGTTAGTTGGATGGAGGGTCCTTACTTTAGATAAAGGAGAAACTATGTGATTGATCCGTTAGACGAACTGATCAGCGACATCTTGGAAGATTCACCGAAGCCTCAGCCCTCAAAAGCTGAGGCTTCTGTCGTTGACACTCAAAGCGAAGAACCTCACGAGGAGGAAGATACGGACTTAACTTGGAAGAGAGTCCCAGCAAGGAAGCGAAATCCAACCTGCGGCACATGCCGAGCTAAACTCAAAGGCGGCACCTGGCATTGGTACTACAAGGACGACGATGGCGACATCTCCTGGTGGTGCTACAAATGTATGGCTTCCATTGACTGTCTACCTACAGAGGAGGAAATGAAACGTGCAGAAAAAAGTACCAAAGTTTGACGTCAAGTCTGAGAGGAATGACATCAGCACTCAGGTACGAGTGCAGCAACTCGAAAACGGGTTTGTCGTGAAGACCGGCAACAAACCTATCCATTATCCAACAATCGAAGAAGCCGCTGACGCTATAAAAGCCGGTCTGATTGCAGCAAAGTGGCCCAACGGAGAAAAACGACATGACTGAGTCGGACATGAGTGAAACCTTGCGTCATTGGGAACAGGAAATCAAGGATCGTAAAACACTGGCAGTGAAGTTCGTGCTGATGGCAATGAAGCTTCACAACGTCAAATGTGTGGTCTGTGAGTATTCCGGCAGCGGCGACAGTGGTTGCGTTGAGGAGACACACATCCTCGAAAAACCCGTCGAACCTGATGATTTTCACTGTGCTGATGTGGGCGTCGACGAGACTGGAAAGACTGCGTTGGAGACGTCACCTCTTGGCGAACTGCTCAACACGTTTGAAGACACCCTGTTTGAATCCCACTTCGGAAACGCACCCACCACACTGCTCGAGGCGATCAATTGGGCCGCGGAGTACATGACGACTTCAGGTTTCGAGATCAACGACGGCGGACAGGGTGTGATTGTCTTTGATGCCGTCAACAACGAATGTCGTTGTGAGCACGGTTCCAACATCGTTGAAGTCAACTACGAGACTGAAACGATCGAGTTTGAGGAAGGTGAAAATGCTGCCTCATCGGATTGACTTTGACGTGTGGCGGAACCTGTATGTCTCCACGCTGCTCGGCGGGGAGTTCGCCAACTGTCACGGTCAAGGTCCAACTCCTGAAGTGGCATACATCAGCCTGTTACTAACTGTCAGAGCAAAGAGGAGGCAAAATGCCAAAGTACAAAGTTGAGTACGGGTTCGATGTACCAGCCTATGGCGAAGTTGAAATCGAACTCGATACCGAAGACCAGGAGAAGGTCATCAAGCACATCAAGGAGCTCTACAACAAGGACGAGCTCATTGACGGCTGGGATACCGCTCCGGATGTCGGTTGTGAGAATCACAGGGTGGTCCATGTCTTCCGCGAACATGGCGACCCCAAAGGCGACTTCCACAACTGGCAGAATCTCGACTGGGGTTACTTTGACCTCACCGAGGACGACTATTACGAAAACGACCCGGCTCTCTGGATCGTCTATGACGACGATTCGGGAAGCATCATGGGTCATGCAACCAAACGTGAGGACGCCGTGGCTATCGCGGAACAGCTCAGCGACGTCCGTATTCTCAAAGCGAGGATGTGATATGGCGATCATCAGACACAAACTGAACGACTACGAGTCCGTTACGGACAAAGCCGCGAAAAAAGGCGGAGCAAAAGAACGTAAATCGGAAGACTTTGACCTCGGTTGGGGAGAAACCCGCGTCTACGTGCTCGATGAGCACGAGTGGTGGGATCCGCATACCAGTACCAAGTACGACGGCCAGGGCATGTCGCGTCATGCGATGTATGGTCCTGCCGTCATCGTCTACGACTTTGCAGGCGGCGGCAGCAGTTCACATGAATTCCACGTGAACGATCCCCGTGCTTGGTCGTACGTCCGCCGGTGTATTGACGAAGGGCATGCTGCTCCAGGCAAAATGCCCTTAGGCCCTTCGTACAAGGAAGACCTTGTGACTATCCGAAGTGCAGGGGAGAAGGAGAATACATGAGTCACCCGTACCACCACGCTCTTAGCAGCGTGAAGAAGTGGGGTGGAGAGCCTGAAGATTACCAGGCAATCCATAACTGGTTCGACGAGACCAAGGCCCACTTCGCTGACTTCCGGCACCGAGCCGCCCGTCATCATTCCGAAGGCATCTTCATGGCCGAACAGATCTTTGGGAAGACGATCACCATCAGTACCGGGCGGGTCGTTCCTGTCCGGTTCATCGGAGAACAGCACGTTATGGAGGACTGCGGCTGGATTCCAACCCTGGCTGACTGGCTCAAGAACATTCAGGCTCAACCCTGGATGAAGCGAGTGGGCCGTCAACTGTCCAAAGAACTCGAACAGGAGAATTTCTGTGCCACCGCATCCCCTTCCGAAGAAGCTCTACGATCGTGCGAAACAGTTGGGGCTGGTTGAAATCATTCTGGAGTTTTCAGGTGGCAGCGACGAAGGTTACCTGACTGTCCTGACGGGTGAGAACCCGCCGCAGGCTCCTGAAAAGCATTACAATGATCCCAATCTCAAGGCCTTTCACCAGGAGGTGGAAGACTGGGCCTGGTCAGTGTACGATTACAGCGGGACCGGTGACGGTTCCGACTACGGTGATGACATCACCTACGATCTCGAACACGACAAGGTAACGTACTCAGAGTGGTGCATGGTTCGTGAGGACCAGCCCACCGAAGAGATGAAACTCGAATGTGACAATGAAGAGAATGAGGAGAATGAAGATTCATGACTACCAAAGTTAAACTTGGAGGAGTTGCGAAGTTCAAGGATGATGTCAAGAAGTGGGAAGCCCTGAGTCGCAAATTTGCGAAGTTCGGAGCTTCCGACACGGAACCTGATGCAGTGTTCCAGTGGTGCCTTAGGGATAAGGTAAACGGCGTGGACGTAAGAATCCCGCAATCCGCCCGCGACTGGCAATTGTATTCCAGTATGCAGGGCGTCGGTTTGGCTGCCTCTCACCTGACAAAAGCATTGGTGCGTTGTCTGGACTCGCTTGGGCAGGTCACCGTCTCGGAGCAAAAGGAACTTCGAGAATTCTTGAACGGATACCTGTGGCGTTGCTAGTGCAGAGCCACCATGAACATCCCCGAAACTCACGAGAACTCTGTAATGGTTGCCAACAAAGTCTGGTTTCTTTGTTGCGAGGGTAATTCTAGCGACTTCATGTGAGCGGATAAGCTGTAGCCGGTGGAGATTCGGATAAACCAGTTACTCCGATGGATCAGGGTGAAACCGGGCAGTGGGGATGTTCTTTTTTCAACAACCTTTTAGTAAGAGGAATTCAAACGATGGCAAGACGTAAAAAGAGTCCGAGCAAGACGGTTCGTAAGGAAGTCCGAAGTGGGCAGGGTCGCGTCAACAAGGCGGCACAGATTCGGGAGTTCCTTCGGATCAACCCTACCCTGACTTTCGCACAAATGACGAGCAAGTTCGAGGCTCTCGGATTGACGGTAACGTCCGCCCAGTTCTATTCGTTGCGTAACGAGATGAAGAGTGGCGGGTCGAACAAGAGTCCGAGGAGAAAGACAAAAACGCAAGCGAAGCAACGGCGTAAGAAGATCACTCCAGCTCGTGCTCCTGTTGTGACGGCCAAGCAAGGCTGCACGATGGAACCGCAGACGGCTGCTGAGATCTACGGCGATCCGTCATTGTCGCTGGAAGCCAGTACGCAACCGCCGAACGTGGAACGGGTGCTTCAAGCCCGCAACATTCTCGAGCGGGCGTACTTGGAAGCCTGGCAGATTGTTGGTCAGAACTATGACCTGGTTGATATCATCGTGGATGACATTCAGGAGAAACATAAGGCCCACTGATCTGCGGCGAAACTACAGATAGCAGGACGAGGTGCACAACACACCTCGTCCTGCTTTTCACGCGTGGGGCGACATGGGAGGTAAAGGGCGTGCGGTACTATATTTTAACGATAGGCGGCGTCTGGTTTTTGTTTTCACTCGTTTTCACTCGTTTTCACTCGTTTTCACTCGTTTTCACTCTCGCACTCTGTAAGGCAGCATCAGACGCGGACGACTGGAATGAGGAGATGTTTAGAAAATTAAAAGAAAAGGAGGAAGCTAGTGCTTTTAACGAGAAGTGGGATCTTGAAAGCGATTCAGGATGGCTACATCGGAATTGAACCTTTCAATGAGAATCAACTCAACCCGAACAGCTATGATCTCCGGTTGGGTCGTCAGGTCTTGCTTTATGAGCCCGGTGAGATTGACGCGGCGAAACCTCATCAAATAATCTCACAAGAGATCACCGACGAAGGCATCCTGCTTCAGCCAGGAGAGCTGTATTTGATGGCGACCGAAGAAGTAACAACTTCTGCGAATCACGTACCGGGCATTGAAGGGCGTTCGTCGGTCGGGCGTCTTGGTGTGAATGTTCATGCCACAGCAGGCTTTGGTGACGTCGGATTCCACGGAACCTGGACTCTCGAAGTATCCTGCGTTCGCCCTGTTCGATTATATGCAGGCATGCGTATTTGCCAGATCTATTACACAACCTGCTCCGAAATTGAGGAAGGCGATCTCTACGCAGGCAAATACCTTGGACAACACGAGCCCTGTGCAAGTCGCATCTATAGGGAATGCGACGAATGGCACTGCTCAAAATCTGGAATTTAGGTCGAGCCAGAAACCCAAGATACGAGGCTCGAGGATCCGTGAACTGTAAACTTAGTGAGTCCTGAATAGCTCGCCCAGGTCGCAGGAGGTGCGATATGAACCCGAGCGGCGAAGATGGTCAGGCATCTGTCGCTGTTCTTTTTAATTTTGAATAGCCCAGGGAATCCCCCTGGGCTTTGTTCGTTTAAGGACTGAGAGAATTATGAGCACAATGACAAAGAAAACGAAGAAGAAGAAGAGAGGTAAGTTGCCAACCGGCATCGGTGAAAACGAAGTAGTGATCCCATTTGAGGAAAAGTTCAAGTGGCCAGACACACATAAGCGAGTCACGTTTGATGGGCCTCAGTTTCAAGAGTGGATTCACCAGACATTACCAGTGTCTCGCGAACTCAAGCCTATGGATCATGAAAAGGCCAAGACAGACGGCGTCAAGTTGGATGAGTTCGTATTCTACATGCGACCACTTCCAATGTGGCGGTGGGGTAGCCGTTACGAAAATGTTGGTTATTTCATGCCGTTCCTGGATACCAGCCCACCGATTGAGAAGCGGTGCTGCCTGGAGCTGTATCGTAACAGGCAAGCTGCTTATTGTGCCTTCAGCTCTGTGATCGACATTCCTGTGCTTGCAAAGCCTGGGCCTGTTTTGGACGGCAGCAAGTTGGAGCCATGGATGTCACTGACACCCAATGAAGTGCTAACTCAGCGTGGCCAGATCCGGCGTGCCAAGAAAGACACAGCTATGGCTGGTCTTGGACTCGGCTGGGCTGCTCGCAAAGTACTCGAACGCAAGCAGGTCAAGCACCTGACTGTGTACGAAAAGTCACAGGCCATCATCGACTACTTCGGTGAGTCACTGGCGGCTGACTACCCCGACAAAGTCACGCTGGTATGTGCCGACGCTTACGAGGTGGACTGGCAACAACACGATGTCAGCTTATGGGACATTTGGGAGGACTGGGGCGGTGCCGCGTGGGACCGTAAGTTCGAGAAGATCCGAATGGAACTTGAAGCTGACGGTAAAGTCTGTGTCGGTTGGGGCCAGGGAGTATCAACGACATGAAAAGAGTCCAACGAAAGATCAGGGGCTTCAATGACAAGCCTCCTGGTGAGCAGTGTCAACGCTGCAAGAAATGGGGAGAAGACAGGCGAACGCTTTGGCAAGCCTGTTTCTACGCCCTGGATGAATACGATGTCCCGTTTAACCAGGTGCAAATAACGGGACATTTTTGTGAACAAAACGGGACTGAGAACCTTGAGTTTCTCAACAACAAAGAGGTCCCGACGTTTGCAGAGCCGGACACAAGTGAGGCTGCCCGCAACTACAAGTTTTTCACTTTGCGTGTTTGCAAAGAGTGTCGAGCTTCGTGGATGCGGGCTATCGCTGATTGGTTCCAAGCTGCACCAACCCAGCCCGAGTCGTGTGGCTCGGGCATTCTCATTCGCCGCGACGGTATTAACGTCGAAGTCACTCTCGAAGAGTGGCAACAACTCCAGAAGGAAAAAGCCGATGAAGATCAATGACGTAATTGCTGAGATCAGCAAAGGTACGTTTGACAATCAGTTGAGGACGTTGAATGACGTCATTAAGTCCCGAAAGGAACGTGTCGCTGAACAAACCTTGTACTCGCTGCAACCTGGTGACCTGGTTCGGGTCGATAACATCCGACCGAAGGCCATCTGCGGCAAGACCGCGAAAGTGGTTAAAACCAACCGTACCACTGTCACGGTGAAGTTTGGTGAAGACGCCGGACGACACCGCGGGGTGTGTCGCGTGCCGTCTGCCTGTTGTGAGAAGGTGGAAGCGTGAGGCGTCGATCCAAACGCAAATCTGTGCAAATAGTCGTCTGTCCGGAAACGGGCAGGCGGCTTTGCCAGGACAACAAATGGCGTGAGTTCGCAAACTTCGGTACCTATCCCGAGTGCGTCAAGCTCTTCAAGTACCCACAAGCGGCACTGAAGGCTGGAGCACGGTATCGAATCAAACCGGCTCAGCCGGGCGACACTCTTAACAGTATCGTTTACCTCTATGACGGCGACTCAATGGACGCCTCAGGAAGGATTTATCGTGAGTCGAAAGAAGAACAAGCAGTTTGCTGAAGCGTATCAATGGACCCCGTTGATGCCTCGTCAGCGGTTGTTCGAGACAGCTGTCAGCAAGGAGGTTGAAGTTGAGTAACCCCGATAAAGTAGGAAGTGTTCTGTTGATTGTGCTTGCATTGGCCATTGGGATTATTGGTGTCCAATCCTGCAGTCAATCCAACATGGACTATTACGATAGCGACATTCTGCAAGTTGGACGAGAACGGCTCATCCAAAGCTTCACCGATCCAGATGAAGTGCAGGTAATACAAGAATCAGTTATTAGGCCGGGTCGCCGCGGTGGCGAGTTCGGGTACTGGGCTAGATACAAGCGACTCACTGCCGATGGTAGCTGGGTCGAGGAGGAACATTACGATGAGTAGCATGATAGAACCAGGCAAGCCACTGTCCCTTGAACGCCTGATGGGTACGTTGGCTTCGTCTGTCGAAAAGGCTGAGCAGGAACGAGACAAGATCGCTACCGACGCTGGCGAAGCAGAACAAAAGAACTGGTTCTTCTTCAACGGTAAGGTAACGGCCTTGCATGAGCTTGAAGCTCAGTTGCGTATGTGGTTGAAGTCTTTCCCGATACCCGCTTGCATTGATTGGTTGAAGTCTTTCCCGATGCCCGATTGCATTGATTTACCTAACCCTGGCGAGGTCAATGTTAAGTTGTCCAACGGAGAGACTGTAAGCCTTCGCGAAGACCGCGACTGCCTCCACGTCGGCCAAGTCGATGGCGTCGGAGAAGATTGGTGGCTTTGCACCATTCAAAAGAACGGGGTGCTTGTCGCACCTAACAGCAGTAATAGCTGTGAGGTACTCGCACACAAACTGAAAAACCATGACCCATTAGGAGCTGAGGCATGAATGTGACAGTCAACATCAACATTCGTATTACTGAGGATACCGATCTCGAGAAGCTCAGGGAGCGTATTGCGGATCAAGTCCGTAAGTTGTCGAACCCTGTCCGTACCGATGAAGGCATCACTTCAGTCCAAAGCGTCACTCTTTCGGATCTGGCGAATTAGTACGAACTGAATTATCGGCCATGGCGTTACCTGATAGCTAAAAAAAGATTACGCATCAACAAGTGAGAGATTATGACATCAAAACGAGAAATCAAACCGATTGAGTGGGTTCGCTACCAAGACGAGCAGGGCAAACGCTTTTGGTGGCATCCGGACGACGAACCACCGGCTAATGGTACGCAGGTAGAAGACGATGACTTCTCAGTAAATACCATGCTGCGAGTCAGACTCGATCCTGGCGTTGACTTGTTTGGAAACCGTTACGACGAGCTCAGTGTGTTGTGGAGTGAGATGCAGTGTTGCAACTTCCTTTTGGCTCACGGCATTGATAGCGAGGGCCGATACACGGAACAGCGATTGTCTGTAAATTTGCTGCCACAGCATTCAACAGCTCATGGCTACTTCTATTGTCGCGATGACGATTACATGAAGGCCGCCATCGACGAACTTGTTAATCGCAAGATCTTGGTGCCAACGGGGAAAAAAGCTCCGTCAGGTTTCATCGAGATACCTTTGTTCCGTTTCATGCCTATCGAGGCTGCCCATGAACTCCAACACTAAAGAACAAGGGACAAAGCCAAACCAAAACCTGAGGAGGAATCTGATGAACACGAAAACTGAAAAAGACAAGAACGTGCTCGAAGAGTTTGAGCGATGTGGCTACAGCTACATGCATCGACTGTTCGAGCGTTGGAAGCACCGTGCCTACTTCAATGACGCGGCCAAGGCTCGCCTGGGTTGCATCCTGGGCTACATCCTCGGACTCAAGCATTCCGGTCAAACGGAGTTTGCTGAGAAACTGGCCGAGGACATCGACGAGCAACTTGATCAGCTCAGCTTCAAGCACAACCAGCTCGAGATCAACGAGAAGAGCACGGATGATGATGGCAACGAAAAGACCATCACCGTCAAAGTTCCGATGCGTAAGTGCCTCGTCGGTGACGACGGTACCTGGCACGGCTTCACGCTGGTGTGGTACTCGCTTCTCAATTCTGATGTGTACGACGAGCACTTCCAGCAAGCTCGTGACGAGATCAGCAAGTCGCACGAAAAGCTCGACGAGCTGGACAAGAAGCTCAAGAAGGCCAAGAACTGGGACGACAAGCAAGCCATCGAAAGGCAGATTCGGGACGCGACCATCTACGAGTCGGCTCATCAGCTTGTCGTCAAGAAGCTCGGCATCCTGGAGCGATCCGACCCGAACGCTCAGTACTCTGAAGAGTTGACCGAGTATCGGTACATCAACGGGGTGCAGCGTCGGTTCTACTACGTCCCTGGTTTCAACGGCGGGCTGATCTACCACGGCCCCGGTGCCGGTGAGACCTTCACTGTCAATCTCGGGAGTGGAACCCTGTGGGGGATTCACACATGAACTGGATTGAAATCTTTGAGGAATTCACTGACCAGGCTTGGACCGCTGAGACCAAGCTCGGCCTCTTGCTTGAGTTCCTCGACCAAAACGACGGCATCATCGTTGTCACCGTAGACATGTTTCGTGAACACCTTTCTGAAATTACCGGTCAGGAGATCGCGTGAACCAGATCAATCTACGTTGCCCGACAGGGTCTAAGAAAGAACGAACCGGCTGGGGCGAATGGGACACGGTATTTCTCTACAAATGCTCGGAAGGGCATGAAGTTAGAGTGCGGGCGAGTTCGTTCCGCGGGACAACACCGGAGCCAGGCGTCGGAGCCATTTCATGTCCTCAATGTGAAAGGAGCGAACGTGAGCAGCGACGAGAATCGAAATAAGGAGTTCGCGAAACTGTATCGTGAACAACTTGACAACGTGGCTGGTATAGCTGACCGCAACCAGGTGCACATGGAGTACGCCTTGTGTCACCTAATCAACAGGTTCGCTGAAGAGATCCCTCCGGTTGAGTGCGATCGTTTCCACAAGACGTTCCGGCAGAATGACGTCCTGGATTTTGATGCTCCAGAAGATTGCGGCGGAGCCATGGACATGGTGTTCTGGAACCTGTTGAACGGCCAGTGCGAGATCTTCTGGAGGCTGCAAGGTGAGTGGTCCGAGAAGCTGAAGGCCGAGGAAGCCAAACAGGAGGTGACCGATGGAGGTAGTTGAATACTACATGGACGACAACCCTGACATCGTCATCGTCCAGAATCCGTTATCCGGTGGGTGGTTCATCGAAGGACAGAAAGGCGAAAGTCTTCCCTATGTTAGGGATGACTTTGCTCAAGCATCCAAGATGTATCAGGCTATCAAGGCTTTCAATGCCACTGGCGTACCGAAAACAGAAGATAAGTTCGGATCCATTCCGAAATCCCGTTTCAAAACACGTAAGGTCCTTCGGGGCCAAAAGAAGGAGAATTAGCTCATGGGTTACACGCACTATATGAATCAAAAGAAAGAGATCCCACAGGAGAAGTGGAACGAGGAAGTTATCCCCGCCGTTAAGGCCATCATCGAGACCGCCACGGAGAAGTGGAACATTCCGATTGTTGGGCCTATCAGCGAGCAGGACACATTTCCGGAGTTCAACAACGATCGCATTATGTTCAACGGCATTGGCGAAGATAGTCACGAAACCATGGAAGTCCTGCGACAACCGCGAGAGTTCTACTTCTGCAAGACGGCCCGAAAACCGTACGACGCTGTCTGCGTTGCGGTGAATGTGTGGTTGGAGACTTGCTTTAAGTCGTACTTCTCCTGGAGCAGCGACGGCGAAGGAGAAGATTACAAAACTGAAGGTGAGCGTCTGCTTTACGACACCTTCAAGTTTGAAGCTCTCAACCGCCGCGGACTCATCAAAGCCCTCAAGGAGAAAGTTGCAGCAGCATGACCAATTGGTACGCTTACCGTTGGGTATGTGACAATTGTCGGGCAGTTTATTATTATGATGCTGGTATTTGTCGCAGGTGCGGCTGTAAGAATCTTGAGAAAAAGGTCAACAATCAGAGGCTCGTAGATGAGCTCAAATCTGGAAAGCGACCTCGTAAGACTTACGGCCCTGAGAATGTGGAACGCGAAACTGATCATGGGCCTCAGAACCTTAAAGAGCCGATCCATCCTCCTGAAGAGGAGGATGATGACTTGCTGGGTAAGTCCGACGGTGAAACAGTCCAGCAATCTGAGGACCCAGATGATCTTGACGACATGATTAACGATATCCTGGAAGGGTAAAACAGCAATGGAGATTCATGGAGGACCTGAAAAACGCAGGAGGCGTAAACCGGCTGACCCTGAATGGTTGGCCTTTATGTCGGATGACGACAAAGAGGCTGAGCGAATCAAGGGCTGGCAGTCCGTGTCCCTAGCGGATGTTGGGCTGCCAGTCCGTTTCGTTAACACACTCGAAGAAGACGGAATACTGACCGTCGGAGGCTTGTGCCAAAAGACTGCGGAAGATCTCCGCCAAATCCAGAATTTAGGGGAGATCACCATCAAGAAGTGCACCAAACTGCTGGACGAGCTTCGGCTCCCAAACAGGCTGCATGAACATGGACCCTGAAGTACTGGTTGTCATCCCGACGATCGTCGAACACTCGAAGAAGTACCACCTGTTGGATCGACTTTGGCATGAACCAAACGTCGCCACGGTGATTGTCGTCGACAATGGGGATTGTTTCGGTATTCCAGCGAAGAAGCAGAAACAGTGGAGCAAGGTCTGGCATGTTCGCCCGGGCTGCAATATGAACTGGCTCCATTCCAACAATTTCGGAGCTACGATTGCCCTGGAGCGGAACATTCCTTTCGTTTGCTTCATGAACGACGATGTTCAGCTCTCGAAGCCCTTCTTCCCGCAGATGTTGAAGACGTTTGAGAATCACCCTGACGCTGGGGTTGTCGTACCGCGGTATAACGGCAGCTTTGGCGATAGGGCCAATCATCCTGCCAATCCGCGGCATTTCGAGCCAGAGGACGCCGATACAGCGGTCAAGTGGGTCGACGGCACCTGCATGATGATCTCACAGCAGACCCTCAGAAGTGTAGGGCTGCTCGACCCTTGCTTCAGGGCTCCAGGATGGGCCGCAGACGTCGATTACAGCCACAGGGCGTCAGAGGCCGGATTTGGGCTCTACGTGAGCCACAGAGCGATGCTGTGGCACTTCCGAGGCCACGGAGGCCTCTCGGCCACTCAAGTCTACGGAGGACGCCGTGCGTGGGTCGCTAACGGCCTCAAACAAGCCAAGGAAGACCTGAGGACCAAATACGGACCTCACTGGCGTGACGTGCTTCCCCTGCCCCGAGATGCCTACGGCGGCAAAGGCGGCTAATTGTAACCCCCAAGGGGTGATAACGAATAAGTCTACCAATTGGTAGACTTATTCGTCTCTACTCTCCTACGGAGAGTAGACTCACGCGTCACGTACACATAGGCCTTTTCGCGTCTGGTAGACATTGCAGGCGTCGATTTCTGAGGCTTCAAATCGTGTCACCTTTGTGGGTGATAACGAATAAGTATACCATGTCGAACGTGGGTCTTTCCCTCGCCTTCAAAGGTTTGGGTCTAAGTTCTTACGTGGCAACTGTTTATATCTAATAGAGAAGACAATCAGACAGACCCGGCATTTAGCCGGTCTGAGTCTACTCTCCGTAGGAGAGTAGAGACGAATAAGTCTACCAATTGGTAGACTTATTCGTTATCTCCAACAACTTTCAACAACGAAGGAGGCTCAAATGTCCCTCGAACTCGCACTCGAAGCTCGAGAATACGACCCAAGCCTGGTTTTCTCGAGCCACGGGGTATTCAACATCGACCAGAACGGTTTCGTGCTCACTTATGTACAGGACGGTCCTGATACGGAAGACACCCGACACATGCACACCGTTCGCCGATTTAACCTTGAAGAGCATCGGCGAAAGTACAAAAAGACTGACGTTGAGTTCGACATCCTCGATCTTGGCTACTGGTATCGAGAGGCTCCTGATGAGGGAGACAAATACGCTCAGCCCGCCCACGATTGGCGGAAAGATCGTATGGAGGAGGCTGCCAATGGGTGAACCTCTGAAAGGGACCGTGAGGCATACGTTGTCTAAAATGGATCCCCATCCAATTCAGTGGATCACTCGTAAGTGCATTCTGGAGCCGAACGATAAGGACGCGAGAAAGCATTGGCATACCAGTGCCAGTGATATTCAACGCTTAATGCAGTTTCAGTACTACCGGGCCATCACCCGGTATCCGGAACGTCGGCGAGAATTAACCTATGCGTTGAACTGCAGACCGAGCGGTTTCAAGACCGCTCCATACACTCAGGCCTGTAAGCTTAGACGCGTCTGTCCTTGGTGCTTCTCCCGAGGCTTGTTGTCGGTTTACGACGCCCTCTTGGAGCCGGACGCTAAAATCCAGAATTTACACAGTCTTCTGCTGTGGAAGCGGCGATTGACACCTGGGATCAATCTGCCCTTCTTTCGACCTGATCGTGGACCTCACGCCTGGTGCAAGGCCCTTGTAACTGCCCAGATCGTGGTTCCGTTTTACCACCAACCTTCTGATGCCATCATGATGGAGCACATCGGATTTCAAATTATTCCAAAGGACATTGATTATGCGAAGCTATTGAAACGCAACACCGTTCACCCAGAGTTGAATTGTATTCAACTCAAGTCCGCGACTCCCTCAACGATCGTCAAAGCCTTTGGAGTTTGTTTAAGCTTTAATTGGACTGACCTATACTTGAAGGCCAACCTGGACCGTTTCATTGAGTTACTTGACGGTTACAAGAATCAGAGAATGGTTCGAGTCAGCCGTTACAAACCTAAAGGAGAAAATTGTGGAGATTGATTCACCTCCGTTCCCGAAGAACAGCACCAATCCAGAGCAGTTGCACAACTTTTTGCGAGACCTGTACTACTGGGTTGAGGGGAAAAAAGACTGGGCAAACATGGAGGCGTCTCGCCTGAATGCTCCCGAACAGCCCTACATACCGGACATGGGGCCTTACCCTTCGGAGGATGCTAACCGGTACTTGCAGTTGGCCGTGCCTGACATGTTTGTGTCATGGCAGGCCATGCGTGCAATCCGTGAGAAGTACGACGCGGTTGTGCGTAGTTACGAGGAAGAAGAGGCGTGGCTTTCTGACGCCTGTATCTTCCATCGGATCAACATCGTTAAATTGGCGGCGTTGCTTCTGACAATGGCCTTCCTGGATCGCGAGAAGCGGGAAGCCAAGGAGATGGAACTCATTAAACGTCAACGAAAGAGCATGCTTCAAACCCTGAAGAATGCTTTTGGTGACATTCAAGGACTTTTCTCGGGAGAGGACCACCACAATGACGACGACGAAATCGACTTTGACTCACTCTTCAACCCACCCGAAGGAGAGTAAGTACAAACAGTTGCGGCCTCGTTTGTGTAGAGTACACGTTTCGCAGCCAGCGATTCGTGCGAACAATAAAAAGAAGCGGCAAGGTGAGGAAGGGTACGATCCTTGCATTACCGTTAAGCGAGGCAGCGAAAATGTTTACGGCCACGAGGTGATCATCTACGACAAAGAAGGCAACGTCGTGGCCAAAGTTGTGCAGCCGCGGGACAAGCAATTGTCCTGTGGTGCGAGAATATGGATCGAGTGCTCCACAGTGGTGGAAGTACGAGAACATAAAGAAGACCACGATCTGGTCACAGAACTGTTGAGGTAACTATGACGACACCACAAATTTCGATCAACAACGTAAAACCTGGAATTGTGGTTGTCGAAGATTTCCTCAACAACCCGCACGAGCACCGTGAGTACGCTCTCGGACTCGACTACGAAAAGAAGGGGAGTTATGGAGTTCGCTCCGCTCCTCACCAATATCCCGAATACCGTGAGGCATTTGAGAAGATTCTTCAAAGACGCATCGTCGGATGGCATTCAGATATCAACGGATGTTATCAGTGGTGTGATAAGCACCAGGACATCGTGTACCACGTTGATCTGCAAAGTTATGCGGCGGTGCTCTTTCTTACGCCTGATGCTCCTGTGGCGAGCGGTACTTCTTTTTGGAAGAGCAAGCACACCGGGCAGAGGATTCACCATGGGAATCAGACCGGACTGACGTTCGGTCCCAATGGGGAACACCTCAAAGATCCAGATCAATGGGAGCTCGTCGATCGCGTTGGCAACGCGTTTAATCGGCTAGTGATCTGGTACGGACAATACATCCATAGTGCCACCGAGTACTTTGGGGAAGATGTCCATGATTCACGCCTGTTTCAAATCTTCTTTTTCGATTGTGAGTGAATGATGACAACTGCAACAAGAAAGAAGCTCCAGCTGCATGTCAGCCTGGAGCATGATGGCGATACGGAAAGTCCGTTCGACAATGATGTGTTCAGCCTATGCTCTTTGTTCAGCGACGGACGTGGAGCGATGGTTGAGAAGATTGAAGAGTTTAGCGAAGCTGGCCGCGGTGAAGGCCGCAGTTGGTGGTGGGTGTCCTGTTATCGCCACGGCGGCGAGCATTGGTTTCTGGAAGGTGAGACACCTTGTGGAGCCGACCACTGGGACACGACCGGTAAGGCTGGAATCCTTTACCTGGACTCTGGCAAAGCTGATGACGTTGGTCCTTCACTTCAGGAAGATGCTGAAGGAATCCTGGAGGAATACAACCGATGGTGCAGCGGCGATTGTTGGCTCTACAGCGTCAAGGTTGAAGAGGAATTGCATCATGAGGGCTTATGCCCTTGCTGCGAGACACCTGACGTGAACTGGTACACGACTGAGGTCGTGGGGCACGATAGCTGCGTAGGATTTATTGGTCTCGAGTACGCACTTGAAGAGCTGGCCAGTGTGTTGAAAAATTTTAAGGAAGATCACCCTGATGACCACCACCGCTATGAAGTCGTTATTAGCGGCGATCAAAGCGGGCAGGCTTACGAAGGCGATGTAGCTGAGCAAGTTCGCAAAGTTGGTTTTAGGGTTGTAGGAGACCCTGAAGATGAGTCAGAGAACTGCGAAGATCGTTAACTTTGTGTTCTTCATCATATTTTCGCTAGTGTGCTTCTTTTGTGGAGCACTCACGCAGTACAAGTACACCGGTTCGCAGGAACGCCCTGAAGTTGAGCGAATGGTAGCACTGCCAGCCTGTGAATATGAGTTGGACAACATTCGCGTCATCGACGGCGACACGATCGAGTCCGACATTTTGTTTCCGCTTGGGTTGACCCTGCGTGGCGAGTACATCCGGTTCTCGGATTTCGACGCGTGGGAGAGCTCCAAGCGGAGACGGTCGGTCAAAGTGACTGACGCAGAGGTCGTCAAAGGCAAGAAGGCAACAGCCCTGCTGATTGACCTGATTGAAGACAAAATGATGGTCCTCATGCTTGATCAAGGCGAGCGGGACAATTACGGTAGAATTCTCGGACGAGCGGCTGTATATGCCGATGATGGCTCAAGGACCGAGGTGATGACTTTCATGAAAAACAATGACATGTTGAGGAGAAACAATGAAAGAAGAGAAACCGATGACCCCAGCGGAGAGGAACTCGATTAAGTATTTTGGTGAGTGGTTCAAGAAGTACAAAGGTGTGTCGAATCCGGTGGATTTGAACACAGAGGAGAAGTACAACTTCGCAATGGAGATCTGTGGAAGGGGTGAAGTTCGCTTCCTGGCACAGATGCTGCGTGAACGTAAAAAGTCTAAAGTCATCCCCGGCGTAGGACGGACTTTTCCTCACACTCATTACGATTACTGGCACGAGAAAGATCCGAAGAATTATCCGTTGGTGGCTAAGCCCAAAAAGCAAAATACCGTTGCGTTGGATGAGGCCGGGATAAAGCTGGCTGTTGAACTTCACGGACGCTTCTACACAAAGGCCCCTGGTTTTGATAACCCTTCAGACATCAATGATCCACCCAAGTACGCTTTCATGAAAGAAGTCGGATGGAAGGCGGCTGTCTTGATGCACAAGGCCAGGAAAGGGTCAATCTATGGCACTAAGGCAAAGCAATGGAAGGACGGTAAGTTAATTGACCCACCAACAACTAAATGACGTCGGCGAGCACTGCATTGATTGCGGTGACTCTGTCGCCCAGGGATCGGGCAAGTACGTCAACCGCATTCCAGCGGATGACGGCGAGAAGTCAGGGTTTCTTTGTGCTGACTGTCAGTGCATGACCTGCGACCGTTGCGACACTCCCACATTTGAGCCTCACACCATCGAAGACTTGATGGATGTGGAGCACGTCTGTGACGATTGTTTAACACCTAAAGAAGTAGAGGAATTGGCAAATGAATAACAACCCCAAAAAAGACCCGTTTAGCTGCTGATGTGATTCATCTTGCAGTCTTTGAATTCTGACTGACCGGTTAGTTCGGCAATCTGATTTTTGATGGCGACTCTGGTACGATTCAGATCGCGGATACGAATGGCTCGGCGACCGACCTCTTCCAACCCAAGGTCGTCGTCGAGCCCTTTTCGTATATCGTATTCAGCGTCCCACATTTGGCCGTTGATTTGGTGCAGGTCGATGATCAGCTCCCTGAGCTTGATGTTGTCGACGTCGATACCGCTTTCGTAGTACTCAATCTGTTTTTGCAATCCGGCCTTGTCGATCTGATCGTCAGACAGTCGTTGTATCTTGAGTTGAGCGATCGTCAGGCGATCACAGAGTTCACAGATGGGCATCGCAATGGGTTGAACTTCAGACACAATCAATCCTCCATGAAAGGCGGTAACATGAAAATACTGGTAACAAGTGACCTACACTTGAGCGACAAAATTTGGAAACACAGGCCTATCGAAGGTGACAGCTACCACTCATGGCGACAGATCGTGAATCTTGCAATCGAACATGAGTGCGATGTTGTCATTCTAGCAGGTGATTTACTGGATAAGCAGACCAACGTATCAAATCCTGTGCAGGAATTGGTAGCGGGTTTGCGTCGACTTGAAAAGGCTCACGTCGAAGTTTGGTACAACCAAGGACAACACGAGTACCAGGCCGTACCGTGGATGTCTCTCGACGAGGGCACCGTTTGGCTGGAAGATACAGGCGTCACAACCAGCAACGACTGGAACATCGCAGGGTGCGATTACCAGAACGCCGATGGTTTGATGAACTTCCTTCAGACGACCGCGGCACTACAGGCAGACATCTTGGTGTGCCATCAGGTCTGGCTCGAGTTCATGGGCGAGGAGTGCAAACCGCAAGGTTCGTTCGCCGATATCCCTGAGAATGTCCGTTACCTGATCACAGGTGACTATCACGATAACATCTGTCAGAAGTTCGGACAGTTGACGGTGCTCAGCCCTGGTAGCACACACTTGCGTTCGATTAGCGAACCCGAGGACAAGTCCGTGTTTTTCATGGAATTGCCGGATGCTGGGCATCGAGCCAAGATCAGTTCCTGGCCTTTAGCTACGCGTCGACGGTTTGAGATCGACGCAAGCAAGGAGGATGATTTCAACGTACTGTTAGAGCAGATTGAGGGTCATCTAGGTTTGGCCGCTGATTATGCTGATGAGCAGAATCTGCCGGAAGAATTGAGAAAGCCGCTGATGCGATTGATCTACCCTCAATCTGAGGTTGATCTCTGCAACAAGCTCACCAAGTTGGTTGGCGACCGTGCCCATCTATTCTTCAAGCAGATCAAGTACGTTAGTCCTGACTCACTTGAGCCGCAGTTGGTTGAGCACATGGATGCGGAGGAGCGTGTCGGTATGCTCAATTGCTTGGACACTTACATTGACAAGAGTAAACAACCACTTACGCACGACCTGGCGACCCAGCTTCTCGAAGCACCGGATCCTGAGCAGGCGTTGCATAAGTGGGTAAAGGAGCATGTGAAATGAACCCAGAATTCGACGTTGTTGATCTTGGAACCAAACACGGCAATGCCATTGATGAGTTCCGAAAAAATGGCAACATGTACCTAAAGCGTCAGACGCTGTTCAACAGAATCCAGCTATATCGGTGCGTCGGATATGAGCGACCTCAGGCGGAAAACTATCGCTCGATTGTTGAAGGGAAGAAGTACAAGTTTCGCACTGCTGATTTGGCAACAGACGAGGCGATTGCCAAGCTGCCGATGGCTGAGGTCTACCTGGCCTGGCATTTCCTGGAACACGTTCCGAACAAGGACTGGTCCCGTAAACTGGTGCGTGCTTCATTGACGTACGCCCGACACTTGGCCTGGTTCCGCCTGCCAAGCTTCCAACAGGACGAACTGACAGGTGAAGGCGTGCTGAGGAAGCATGGCATGCGTTTCACTTGGACCAACTGGCGAGGACATCCTTCTCACTGGTTGGTTGAGGATTGCAAAGATGCAATCGAGGGATGGGGCAAGGATGTGCCAGTTAGAGACTTTGATGTGATAGTGAAGCCTGCGGGCTTCATCAAGAATATGGCTGATCATCGTGTGGTTCCCATCGACACACCGATCGACGTCAACAAGTACGAACCCAAACATGGGCCGAAACCGTTGCACGTCAAATTCAAACAGCCGATCGTTGCCGAATGGGAAGTGATCGTGAGGTTCAAATGAGAATCAATGAAGTTCATCTGAAGAACATTGGTCCGCACGAAGAGTTCCATGTGGAGCTCACGTCTGGACTGATTGGGCTACTTGGCCCGAACGGAGCTGGCAAGTCTACACTGGTCAACTCTATCTACGCAGCCCTGACGAACGACTTCAGTCGTTTCTCGAACGTCAAGGCTGACATCATCACCAACAACTCCGGTAAGAAGCAGAGTTACATCCGCATAACTGGGTCTCACCACAATCAAGCCTTTGATTTGACGAGATGGCTCCGCCCTAACACCGAATCTACAGGAAATATCATCGTTGACTGTGCCAATGGTCGAAAGAACGAGTTGGTGATCGGCGACAAGGTCTACACCAAGGCCACTGACGTCAATAAAGCGATTGAAGAGCAACTAGGTATCTCGAAGCTGGTCATCGACAAGTACGTCTTCGTTAATCAGTGGGAGATGTTCCAGTTTCTAAGTCAGACCGACAGCGAGAGAGCGAAGACGTTTCAGTACCTGTGCGGCACCGAGACGGCTACCAAAATTCACAAGATCTGTAATGACTACGTTGCTCGACAGAAGGGTGTAGAGATTGTTGACAACAGCGTCGAGCTGGAAGAGGCGATCGAAGCAACCCAACAGCAAATGGATTATCATGCAGGCAGAGGCCGTGATGCCAAGAAGCGGATTTTAGGTGATGAGCAGTTGGCTGACATGAAGAAGTTGCTTAAGCGTGCGGTGCAGGCAGAGGAAGCAGCTGAGATGATTGAGGAGACTGAGGAGCGACTAGGCCAGGCCAAGCATGAGCGAAAGAAGTCCAGAGTGAGACGCAAGACAGTTCTGGAGCGGGTCACCAAGGACAAGTCTGAGTTGGCTTTCTTTGACGACGAAGGTAAGGATACTTTGTTAAAGTCGCGTGAGATCATCGAGAACTGGGTGGAATACTCTGGCCTTGGCAGCCAGGTAACCCAACTCGAAGAAGGGCTTGAAGCCCTGCAGGCCAAGTACGACGAACTGGTGGAGCCCACCAAGGATGCCCTGCAGTACGTCGCAACAGCCCACCACGAAGAAATGGTTCGTCGCAAAGGCGAGCTGGAGTTCCAACAAAAGCAGGATGCGAAACTTCTTGATGACATCAACATGGATGATCCTGATGAGGAGGGTGAGCGGTACTGTCCTCATTGCCAACAGTCGGTAACGGTCGATCACATCATGACGGTTCAGTCGTCTTACAGTGGTCGGGTGGCTGAGCTGAAGGCGATCAAGTCCGATTTGGTGTATTCCAAGCAATTTGACGCTGATCTGGAAGAGTTCGAGAGTAACAGCACTACGCTGGTCGATGCGATGACGAAGCTGGAAGCCAATCTGGGAGAGGTTCAGACGAAGCTTAAGCGGTGTCCCGACAAGGCTGCTCATAATACAGCTCTTGCTGTTGTCCGAAAGTTTGAGGAACTTGAAGATCGGATAGTCGAAGGTGAAGAGGTGATCAAAACCCTCGATAACAAGATCTCAAAGTACGATGGTCGTGTTGAAACGATCGAGAAGCAGTTGAGTAGCCTTAAGGATCAGGTCCAGGACCGACCAACGGACGAAGCTGTCGTCAAGACATCAACCCGCGTCGAGCAGCACGAGGAGATGGTTGTCGCTCATAAGGTGGCGGTCGAATGTTTCAGGGATGCCAAAAAGAACCGCGGTAAGCTGCGGGGTACTTTGGATCAATTGAAGTTACGCCTCAAGGAGAAGGCTAAAATCCGGAATTTACTGGAGACGATCAGCGAGGCTGGTGACGTGTTCCACTGGAACAACCTGCCGAAGACAGTCTCTCAAGCGAACCTGGAGCTGTTGGTTGACGATATCAACGACAACCTGCAGATGTTCAACAACCCGTTCTACGTCGAAGCAGATCAGGACTTGACCTTCAAGGTCTATTTTCCCGGGAAGAGTCCTGTGAAAGCGAAGCAGTTGAGCGGCGGTCAGAAAGTAATTCTTGCTATCGCTTTCCGAGCAGCCTTGGATCGCGTATTTGGTCACGATGTTGGTATGATGTTCCTTGACGAACCGACAGCTGGGCTGGATGCAGACAATGTGGAGTTTTTCCACGACGCCCTGCAACAGCTCGCTAAGAAGGTCCACGGAAACCGACAACTGGTTGTAATTACGCACGTTCAGGAATTGGGCGGAGTGTTTGATCAGCTTGTTGAAATAAACAAGGAATGAACAAACAGTGCCAACAAGACAAGATGTCACTTGTCTTCACACTGCTCAGGGCGGAGAAATTTGGAGCGTGGAGGCCGGGGGCAACCCAAAGAAGTTTCTGTACTTAAATAACCCACTTCGTTTGAAGACTGGGATGTACAGGATTCTGGGTTGTCCCGGCAACTACAAACTGATTACCGAATTGTATTCGTCCCTGAACAGGAGAGAAGACAAGTCAACCGTATTGGTGGGGTCTCCAGTTATCTGCAAAGGACGTAAACATACGCCCGAGCAGGTGCTATCGTGTATTTCTGTATTGAATGTGCACGACGGGTTAGTTCACCGATGGCATCGAGCTGATAGCAAACTGTTCAACAACTATTTGCTGCTTCACTACTTTCAAGAGGAGGGAATCAATGATCTTGTCGGCAACATTTACGGCCACCACTGCCTGACCAGATATTTCAGTTTCATGGGCCTGAACTCGATGAAATTGGCGGTACAATTGATCAACGAGGTGGGAGATCCAAGGTGGTATTTGAATCCCAAAAGGCCGTACCGCCTTTCCAGGCTCGAGAGCTATTTTGGTTTGAAGCCTGCCCAGTTTCACCGAGTTTGGGGAGATAGTCAGGCGTCGGCGTTACTTGGTGACGCAGGCCAACGCAGTCTGTTATTGTTGGACATCGTTAAGAGCTTACCGACAGATGGCTTTGTTGCTACCGAGGCGGAACACGTTAAGGATGAGACTGCCAGAATCATCTTGATGTGTCGGCTGGTGCTGGGTTTCATAATGCGAAACTGGCTGACTGAGTACGGACTCGGCGGTTACTTCGACCCTAAATTGTTTTTCAAGAAGAAGGGAAACCTGGCTGATTTTCAACGCCAGTTCAAGGATCAGGCATGAGAGAGCTTTCACTTAAGATTCGATTTACGAATCCGAGCCTGGGTAACGAGAAGGACCCCAGATCGGGTCGCTTCAAGTTCCAGCGAAGCCCTGGACGTAACGGAAAGATCCTGTTCCTGGCCACCTGGCACCAAGCCAATCTGAAGATGGCGGCGGACATGATGGGTCGCCATCAGGATCACATCAAAAAGATCTTCTGGGATATCGAGATCGACGGGGAGCTTCGAGAGAAGTGTTTGACCCGTTGCTATTACCGGAAGTCGCCGAAAGGTAGAGAACGTTGGTCGACACACGAGTCGTTGGTCAAAGGCCAGACGATTGGAATCAATTGTGTTGTTCCACACGAGATTGACGACGAGGACTTTTGGACCCTGATGCAGATTGCAGGGAAGTACAAGGGTTTGTCGCCGTGGCAGCCTGGGAAGTATGGGCACTACGAGATTGTGAGTATCCGGCCTCGACGGAATCACAACACTGAATCGGGCGATACGTCGCCTGGCGATACTGAATAGGATGACAAACGAAAATACCCTCCAGGTGGCGAAGCCTGGAGGGTATCTGCGTGTAGCGGGATGCGGTGTATTTCGCACGACCCGCGGTTATTCTAAGCCTGAGTAAAATGAAATGCAATGAGGAGTTTTGATGCCTAAGAAAAAAACTGTCACACTCTACAAGTCAGGGAACATCCTGCTTGTAGATCCGACAACCGATCGAATCTTCGAGCTGTTGAAGCCCGTGCTGTCTTTTACAGAAACGCAAAAGGCACGAGGGGCAGAGGCCTACAGCCGAAAAAGGTCAGGCCGATCTTTATTTGACCGCATAGAGCACACGCTTTTAGAGTTGGACCACCAGGAGCGAATCGCTACCGCATTCGGCTTTTGGAAGCTGATTCGCGACACCTTGCGGAAACACGGTTATGAGGTCAAGTTCAAGGACTTGACCCCGATTGACGTGAAGAAGTTGAAGCCATACTGGAACAACATCAAGGATTACGAGTTACGGGATAACCAGCCGGAGTTTATCAAAAAGGTCCTCACAAACCGTTGTGGTCGCTTTGATTGTCCTCCCGGGTTCGGTAAGTCGTTCATGATCGGTCTAATTGCGGCCCTGCTGCCCAAGGCCAGGATTGATGTCGTAACCAGACGAGTTTCAGTACTACGAGACCGCATCTATCCTGAACTCATCCAGATGGTGGGAGATGTTGGTATTGTTGGTGGAGGTAAGAATGTCAAGAAAAAGAGAGTCATGTGTTACACCGTTGGCTCGATGAACCACGCAACGGCTAGTGACTGCGACATTCTGTTCGGCGATGAATGTCACGAGCTGGCTGCGGATAACTCCGCGGCGGAGTTGGTCCGTTGGCAGAACTCCCGTAATTATGGACTCTCAGCTAGTAACGACATGCGTTACGACGGCAAGGATCTGCGTATGCACGGGGTATTTGGCCCAATCATTCTCAGCGTTGATTATGAGCAAGCCAAGAATGCCAACATGGTTGTGCCGATCAAGGTCAGCTGGTCATCTGTGGTGATGGATTACGATCCATGCGGAAACACGGACAACGATGTCGAGAAGAAACGACTTGGGTTTTGGCGTAACGAGTGGCGGAATGCTGTGATCGCTGAGGATGCTCGTCGCTACGACGAGGACACTCAGGTGTTGATCACCGTCGAGACGCTCGAACACGCGATGAACCTGAAACGTCTACTTCCTGAATTCACTTTGGTATATCGCGAAGACGGTTTAAGTCCGACCGACCGAGCCAAGTACGCCAAACAAGGTTGCTGCAAAACAACAGAGCCTTTAATGGACGTGAATCGAAGGCAGAAGCTGACGCAGGACTTTGAGAAAGGTAAACTGAAGAAGGTCATCTGCACGACTGTGTGGAACGTCGGTGTATCATTCAACAACTTAGCTGTGTTGATTCGTGCCGACGGCGGTAGCAGTTCGATTAACGACATCCAGATTCCTGGTAGAGTAAGTCGAACTGCAAAGGACAAGACACACGGTCTTGTTCACGATTACCTTGACCAATTCAATCAGGCTTACAAGGTACGTGCTCGCAACCGAGCTAAGACGTATGATCAGAACCGGTGGGAACAGGAGTTCCCTCGGAAATCAATGATGGAAGAATACTTAGGGTGATCTAATGGCAAGAAGACGATTCAGCAAGCAACCGAAAGTCGGTGCTGGATCGAGAGCACCGACTAAGACAATCCGTGGTCAACTTCCGCAAGCGGTGCAGAAGTTCAAAAACACGTACGTCTTTGAGCGACGTGTTCTCGAGCAGTTCCGAAGTGGCGGCAAAGCCACATACAAACCATCACCAACTTTGGACGGCAAGTCGAATTTTGACACGCCGGAAGAGAAACAGAAGTTGGTGAGTGCCTGGGAGCAAGCTTTTCAAAAGCTATCAAAGTGTCAGGATTCTGCTGAGCCTTCACAGTTTGTACGAATTTTGTTCTACATTCTTCGAGGCAGTTCAGTGTCCGTTCCTACCGTGTCGCAGCTTGCCAGTCCCAACATGTTGGGGACGGTGAGCGACTTCCTACAAGAGAGGGTGCTGTCAACGCGTCAACAGTTTGTTGCTGAGAGTCAGCGTGCCCAATCAGCGATTCGACTGAACCAGAAAGGGGCTGGATACCCTTTAGGTCTGTCTGTATATTACGCAATCGTCGATTCTCGCATTGGGTTGTCGCCGTTGTTTCGTTACTGCTTAGCAAACGAAACAGCCAGGCAACTCAAGGCAAGAAAAGTCGAAAGCGAGAACTGCGAAAAACTTGATCGTTTGGCGAAGCAGTTTGAGCTTTTTGCAGCGATGGATTACACGTTGTTCCCTGAAACCTATAACGAGGTCTGGGGTTCGGTGATTCCATCAGCATTCCGTGTAGCGGCGTTTGACTTACTTGAAACTGCCTTAGCTGGGCAGTGAGAGGGTGTATTTTGACACGAAGGGAATCAAATGGACTCCAACCAGCAGCCAATTGTTCGGCTGTCGGGTTCCCACCTGCATTTGTTTATGGCTGTCTTATTGCAAAATGAGGTAGTCTTTCAACAATTCCGTGGATCCTTGACAGTAGAACACTTTTCCGATGAAAGTAATCAACTGCTTTATCGGATGCTCCTAGATTTCTGGGAGCACAACTCGACTCTGCCTGCTGAGGCGGAAGCGTACGCCGAGATCAAAGCCTACTTCGAGCAGGACGACGAAATCATATCGTCTGCCGGTCGCGATGATCTCGAAGATCTGATGAACTACGCTTACGATCCTGACACGTTCGGGAAGACGAAGCCCACATCAGGTAAGATGACAAAGTTTGCGTTCAAGGCAGGCAAGCTGTTATTGCAACAGCGGTTTGCTGAGACGATTTCGATGCAGCTCAAGGAAATGCCAGACCTTGAGAACTTAGCTTCGTTCTTCAGTAACGCCTCAACTCAATCTGAGTTTCTGGCACTTAACGAGCACTCCCACAAGCCGACATATACGCTTCCACAGAACTGGTCGAAGAACTCTCCGTTCCTCGTCTCAACAACTGGATTGCCGTTTCTTGATAAGTACATGGCGGGAGGAGCAGCACCCAAAGAAGGCTACGGCCTGATGGCACCTTACGGTACCTGCAAGACCACCTTGGCGGTCATGCTTTGGTCGCTATCCGCTCAACAGTGTTACGAGGAAACCTTACGTGATGATTGGGACGGCAGGAAAGGTCTGTCGTTTTTCATCACGTACGAAGCCCCGTTGGCACCGGAAGTTCAGCATCGTGTTGTGATGTATTCAGCCAACGTCCACAGGTCCTCGCTGGAGGCAATGGGTTACGACGGCATTGATGCGTTGCGGGATGATCCTGAAAACCCACTGCCATACGAGCAGAAGAAGTTCGCTAGAACCATCAGCGATGGTGTGTTCGAGCCCGAGCGAAAGCGGGTCGAGAAGATCGAACCGTACCTGAATGACCACACTGTGTGTTTGGACTTCACCGGTGCTGACCCTGACTGGCCCACGGCTGGACATGGCGGCGTCGAGGAAATTGTTCAACGTATTAACCTCGAACTGAGAAACCGAGGAAAAGGCCATTACGTGAAGAACGTAATTGTTGATTACCTTGGATTGATGGTCGATCAAGATGCTACAATGGGGCCGAAACGGGAAGACGACCACAAGCTGTATACGAAGAAGACCAAAGAGCTTCTGAAGGCAACAGCGGTGAAATATGATTGTCACCTGTGGTTGTTACATCAGCTGAGCGGTTCAGCCAACGCCATGCTGAGTGCGACGAAGACCATGCATCATACTGATGCGAAGGGCTCCAAGAGTTTTGCCGAGAACCTGCATTTTGCGTTCGTGGTTGGCAATCTCAATATGGAGCAAATGGGTCAGATCGCCTGCACGAAGTTTCGTCGGTCATACCGTCAGCCGCCCAGCATCATCAAAGTGGAAGGGGAGTTCAACAATGTTTATGCTCCAGAAAACTACCACATTGATAGCAAGGGTCAGATTGTCGATAAGTCCACAGCAGCGGCTGTTGGGGCTGCAAACAATGATCTATTTAATGATATTGAGCAGTTGGCTGACGCTTCCGTCACCAACAGCCCAGAACATGTAGAGGGAGATGATGACTAATGAAGAAAAGACAGCTCTCAACCGTGCTTTGTATCGACGCATAAGGGCAACCTTCGGCAATGTGAGGGTTCGTAACACCGGTGAAAAACAGCAAAGAAAGCTCAGCAAAGACCTGGTAACAGGTCTACCGAAGCCGGTAATCACTCACCCCGGTGAGTACTACGCCGTCTGCTGTCCGTTTTGCAACGACACAAGATTCAGGTGTTACATCAATCACAGATACGGCACTGACGACGAGCTCGGCAGGCCACAGACATTTCTGGCAACTTGCTTTAATGCAGGTTGCCCGTTGTCTATGAGGAACACCGCGACGTATCAGCAACTGGAAGAGATGCTCACCGGCCACAAGCTGTTTGAGCTGCGGAAGGCAGCGATTCAAGTGGGCAAGGATATCGACGTTTCCAAGATCAGGGCCAACTGGCCTGGTGAGGTTACGCGACTCGACAAGCTCCCTAGTAATCACGAAGCTGTCATCTATCTCGCTGGTCGTGGATTTGATCCAGAGAAGATTGGGCGTTTTTATAACGTCCATTGGTGTACGAAATCCGATCGCTTCATTTGCCAGGACAGGTTGATCATTCCGATCTACCACCGGAAGCGTATGGTTGGATGGCAGGCTCGAGCTGCCTATGACTGCGACTGGAAGAAGTCGTACGTTCCAAAGTACTACACTGCCCCAGGGACACCGAGACGTCAGACTCTTTACAATTTTGGTAACGCTGTGCGGTACCGGACTGGCATTATTGTAGAGGGTGTTACTGACGTCTGGCGGGTTGGCCCTCAGGCGGTATGTACTCTCGGTGCAACCATGACGATGCAGCAGCAGTCACTCTTTAAGCGAGGTTTCAAAAACTACGCCGGAGTGTTGCTGTTCGACCCTGATGTAAAGGACAAAGTTAAAGAGAAGGTTGATCAGCTCGTAGCCGATATGTCTACGAAGTTAAAATCCGGATTTTGCCGAGTCATCCTCCCCGAAGGAACTGACCCAGGCTCACTGGACCGATCTTTCCTTCGCCCGTATATCGCACAGCAAGCTGCTGAGCAGGGCGTGAAAGTTAACTGGAAACGAAGGAAATAAAATGGCAAGACGACGCATTATCACCCCTGCAGGTGGTGTCAATCTCAACCGCAGGGGAAAAGGTACGATCTCGGCGGCGAACGCTTATCAGAAGCGACTAAATCACTGCCGAACAAGTGATGCAATCTTCCCAGCGAACTCTCCTGGGCTTCCCCCGTTGCCTCCGAACTCCGCGTTTGTGAGCTACGTGCACGCCCTTGGGGATACCGAGACCGAAGTGTACGAAGAAAATGTGCTGGACGAGGAAGGTAATAAGAAGAAGGTCAGACGACTGAAGGCTAGTGCTCAGTTGCACGAGTTGATTCGAGATGCTCTGCGTACGCCGAGTTTCATGTTACCTGTGGAGATTGGTCCGCACAGAGAGAAGGAAGCGACATTTGTTCCTGGGCATTTGTGGGGAGCAGAAGGGGCGACAGGCCCGCGACAGGCTGACGTTATGATCCTGAACAAGATGCCTTGGGTCACTGAGACTCACGAAGAGAGGTGTCTTGCTGGTGAAGAAGGTGAGTTGCTGCTTGAAGCGTTTCGACGCATCAAGGCTAAAGGGATCGGTAAGTTCTACATCACTCACCTGGTGAAGTTCATGCCTCCCGATTGGAAGACCAATTTGAAGGCAGCTTGGGTTAAGGACTGCATGCATCTGCTGCACCACGAACTTAAGATTGTTCAGCCCAAGTACATTTTGTGTTTGGGTTCTGACGCATGTAAGGCTTTACTTGGGTCGCAGGCCAGCATCACTTCCATGGAAGGTCGTGTTGAGCCCTTTGAGTACAACGTCGGTTATCTGCCTGAACAGCTCGGTGAGGAGTATACGAAGACTGCTCAGGTCATGGCTGTCATTCACCCAAAGCAGGTTCTTCGGGATCAGGCAGCGGGGCGGCAGCTTGAACAGGGTGTTGGCCGGTTTGCAGCACTGACACAGGGAGCAGAGGTTGGAGCTTCAGAGAAGATTGATCACAGACAGATCGACAATCACATTGACCTGTACTGTCTGCTAAAGGAGATCGAGCAGGATCCGACCAAGGAAGACGATGTCATTGCAGTGGATGCTGAATGGCATGGCGATCACCCTGTCAATGAAAACGCGTACGTGCGGACTATTCAATTTGCGTGGCATCCGAAAGTGGCTGCCGGAGTCAAGCTGTGCGAAGCGGGAGGCGAGATCACGAACGGTTTCAAGAACTGGGAAACAAACGGCGGCGGCTTCGCTCCCGCAACCATTGAGTTACTTACAAAGTTCTTCAACGGTGGCGAGTATCCGGATATTGGTGAGCCTGGTGGTGTAATCAAGTTCCGTAAAAAGCGAGTTGTTGGGCACTTCTTTAATGCTGACCTTGAGTGGTTCGTTGACGCATTAGGGATCGACCTGAGGCCATCGTTTGCCTGCTCGCTCTTTGATTTCGAGATGAAACCACTTCATAGCATTAAGGGCCGTCGACGTAAATTGACCAAACTCTACAAGGATGAAGGCTTTCGGATTGGCGATACTGTGTCAGCCTGGGCTCGGACGAAGCTGGAAGGTGGTGCCGATACTGGTTTGATGGCTCACGCTATTGAAGAGACCGCCAGTTACAAGCTGGAAACTTTGGCCATGAGGTACACCACTGCTCCGCGGTACGATGCCGCTTTGGATAAGTGGAAAGAAGCTTACTGTAAGGAGAAGGGACTTAGCAGTAAGTCAATGGAAGGATATGGCGAGTGTCCTGACGATGTTCTGTTGCCGTACGGTATCTACGATGCTGACGTGACTTTGCGGCTCTTCTACGCTCTCGACGTCCTACTGGACGAAGACTACGAGGGTAATGACTGCCGTGAGGCTTTCTGGGAGTCACAGATTGCAACTCCAGCTGTGTTAGAAATTCATCGAACAGGGATCGCAATTGACAAGGCCCGTGTTGACGTACTCACCACAGCTTTTGAGAATTCACGAAGTCAACTCGAGGATAGCCTCCGGCAAGCAATTAACTGGCCGGACTTCAACATCCGGTCAACACAGCAGGTGAAGGAGTTCTTGTTTGGCCACAAGCTGAACGGGAAGCTCGACAAAGAGACGGGGAATCCTGTGAGGATCCGTCCGGAAGGTGCGATGAGCCTGGGTCTCCAGCCTCTGTTTGATACCGGCAAACCACCGAAACAGTGGATTGAGATCAAGAAGGCAAGGAAGGAGCACGAGCATTCACCTTCAACCAACAAGCAGGTGCTTTCCATCCTGGGTCGAGAGACTGCCGAGGAGCACAAATGTAAGTTGGTCAACATGGTGAGGGATTACCGGTTCCTTGATCAAGTGCTGAAGACAGTGCTGCGTCCAGCTCGACGCGACGATGAGAACAACAATGCTAAAATCGTCGACGATGATGGGCACTTCACTTACGAAGATGGTCTGGCGTCCATGGCTTGCGATGACGGCAAGGTGCGGACACACATTTACCAGACCAAGGAAACTGGTCGCTGGTCGAGTGCTCGACCTAACCTGCAGAATATCTCGAAGCAGCGTGACCCTGATTACAAGCGTTTGCTGGGTGAGTCCTACAAGTACAGTCTTCGGAGTGTGCTGAAGGCTTCACCTGGGCATGTGCTGGTTGAGGCGGATTACGTTGGTGCTGAGTTGTTCGGTATGGCTGTGATGGCTGGCGATCAAAACATGATTCAGCACGCGATGCGAAATCAGCTGCCGGAAGATCACTCTGACTTCTACGACATCCACAGTAATGTGGCCGTCTTCGCTTTCAAGCTGAAATGCCCTCCAACCAAGAGCGGGCTGGCTTCGATCGGTAAGAAGCATATTCGTATCGTTGCGAAGTCTGTGATCTTTGGTATCGCCTACGGTCGAGGGGCCAAAGCGATTGCCGTGGCAGCAAAAGAGCAGGGAATCGACATTACGGTCGATGAAGCTCAAGCTGTGATTGATGCGATTTTCCAGATGTACCCAATGCTTCAGCCGTTCTTTCAAGAGTGTCAGGAGCGAGCAACTGGTAAGTACCTTGATCCGGAAACAGGTCAGCCGCTTGGAGCGAATTACCTGTGCAACTGTTATGGTCGCTTTCGTCGTTTTCCAGATTCCGGTGGCGACAATAGTCTGGCGGCGGAGTTCGAGCGTCAAGCTATGAACTTCCCAATCCAGTCAATGATTGCTTCGGCGGTCAGTCGAGCCATCGCGTACGTTCACGACTACAAGCTGCGGCAACTGAAACGCGGGCACGATATGTTCCGTATTCTGTTGCAGATCCATGACGCCATCCTGCTTGAAGTGCCTTACAAGTACGTCAAGCATGTTTGTGAGTACGTCTTGCCGACATATATGCGGGAAGCTGTGCCGATCTATCCGACCAACTTGGACGGTATTCCGTCAGGGGATGGTCCGTATACGCTGGGTATTGAGGCCGACGTGATGAATCACTGGGGCGAATTGCTCACGTACAATGAAGCGACGAAGCATGGATTGCCGACCGGAAGCGGTAAGGTTACTGGTTGCGTGGTTAACTATAGCCACGCGAAAGAGATAACCAAGCCGATCCGTAAACAACGTTCGGTGGCGAAAGCCAGCAAGGCACGCTCTCAGCGTGACTTGAAAGCCGAGTCATACCCGTTTAACAAAAAGAAAAAGCGGAGGAAGTAGCTCATGTTTGTAGCCATAGAAGGGATTGATGGCTCAGGAAAAGGGACTGTCACCAAGGCATTGTACGATCAACTGACCGAAGAGGGTTCAAAGGTTGACGCGTTGAGCTTCCCGCGTTACGGGGAAACCCTGTATGGGAAGCTTGTCGGTCGTTACCTCAACGGCGAGTTCGGAGACAACACGCATCCGTATTTACATGGAACGCTGTATTCGCTGGACCGGTTTGAATCGAAGCCATTCCTTGAGTCGGCAATCTCGTACAACGACGTGGTGTTGTGTGATCGCTACATCCCGTCAAACCTTTGTTACTCGGCCTTGAAGGCAGGAGAAGGAGAAAGAGATGAAGTCGTTGAACACTTCGTAAAACTTGAATACGAGATCATGAAAATGCCAGTCCCTGACGTCATTTTCTTTCTCGATGTACCGGTGAAATTTGCCGTGCAGAACATTGCCAAGAAGGCGGCTCGGGAGTATACTGATCGCACCGCTGATATTCACGAAGCGGATGATGAATACCTGAGCCAAGTGAGAGCTTTTTACGCGTCGACGCTGATGAAATTTCATCCGCAGACTCGCTTTGAAGCTGTAAAATGTGAGCGTAATGGGCACCTAATCCCGATCGAAAAGGTCGTGGAGAAAGTGCATACACTGTTGTCAACAATGATGAAAGGTAAGAACGAATGAGTCGAAAGAAGCGATCTCTCAAACCACGAACCCGTGAGTCCGTGGAAAACCGTCAGCTCGATGCTGATGCTGATGGTGGTCGGTCCCTGACCCCACGCGGCGATCACAGCATCAACCCGAACGTCAATAACGTTCGACTCGACAAGTTGCGGTGCTACAAGAAGGGCAAGTCTGTCATCCGCGTTTGGAACATGCTTGATCCGGAAAATCCCGGTGAAGCCCTGTTGAATGGTCGGTTGTCGGCCATTGATCTGGCAGGTCTTGGAGGCATGTCGATCTCGGAACCTGCTTTGTGCGTCCAGTACGCAGGCGTCCATAAGGACTCTGGTTCTTTCCTGGGTAATGACGACGTCGAGCAGTGCAGCTACATCATCGCACGCTCGAAGGGAAGCTCCTACGAAGGGGTGAACTTCTGGGATCTACCGTACCCCAAGCTGTATGTCATGGCGAAGAAGGCTCGAGACTCGGGCGAGTTTGGCCACGGCGGTGCTTGGAATCCGAAGTGGAACGCTCTCATGTCGGGTCAGATGCCTGCTTTGGGTTCGTTCAAGCAGCGGTACTTCGTTGTCTGTTCGGTCCTTGAGAACGGCCCTAACCTGGACTTGGTGCGGGAACGTGTTGAGTACCGAAAGGACGGCAAGGACGTTGCCGAAGAGTACAAGCGGGAAGGCATTCCGCTTGGTGACAAGGCAGACGATCCTGTGATGATCTTGCAGTTGCCGGTTTCGGCAGGGCGTAAGTTGTTGCAGTTGTGCTGCATGGAGAAGCAGGATTACAACGGCAATCCTGATGTCAATCCGTCGGTGATGTTCAAGTACGGCGATCCGTGCGGGAAGTTCGATCCTGCGACCCAGACGGTCAAAGGCGGCGTTTTCTTTACGCTGTACAACCCTGAAAAGGTGACGATCGACAAGCACACCACGTTCCAGGGTGTCACCAATCCTCAGGTTGTCGAGTACGAAGCTGCTGTAACGGCTAAACACTCAGGCCCCAAGGGGCCTATCAGTGCAAGCCTCGGTGCCGAACAGGTCGACAACATCTTCAATAAGCATTTGTTCTTGTGGAAGGACAGCGACGAGGATCCGAAGGATTCGTACTTGCTGCACGAGCCCTCAATTGAAGAACGTTGTGTTCTCCTGGCCCGTGCGTTCAAGCAGGTTCCGAAGTTGTTGGAATTCTGTTGGATGTCGCAACCGGAGTACATCCAGTTCGATGCAGTGCAGGCGATTCTGAAGAACCGCACAACCAGTGTCGGAAGCGGTGTGGCTAAGCCAAGTCTGGAAGAGGACGAAGAAGAAGCTCCGTTCGATACCGAGGAGGACGAGGTTCCCACAAGCAAGGCGGCTAAGAAGTCCGCAGAAGAGTTGGTTGATGAGTTCGACGATGAGTTCGACGAGGACGAATTGAAGGATGGCGACGAAGTCGAAGCCTCTGGCGACGAAGTCGAAGCCTCTGGCGACGAAGTCGAAGCCTCTGACGACGATGACGAGTTCAGCGACGAGGACGAGGACGAGGAGTTCGAGGAAGGGGACGACGAAGACGAAGAAGAAACTGACGCTGAGGCGTTGGATGAATCTGAGTTGGTTGACGAAGCCGAAGACGAATTCGCGGACGATGACGGGGATGACGGGGATGACGGGGATGACGACGACGACAGCGACGACGACGATGACGAAGAAGAAGAGGCTAATGCGGTCTCCGAGGACTTCGATGAATTCGACGATGAAGCTGAAGCGGAGCCTGAATTGGAAGAGCAGTTGAACCAGAGCCTGGCAAAGGCGAAGGCGGTTGCCCGAAGCAAGAAGCGAGTTTCCAAGAAGACGACGAAAGCTGCTCCGAAGGCGTCTACCAAGAAGAAGTCCACCAAGAAGAAGTCCACCAAGAAGAAGTCCACCAAGAAGACTGCTTCTAAGTAGTGAATTGTCACAGCGGGGCCGGGGAGTGAGGAAACTCAGTCCCGGTCCCGTTTTTTTGTTTAATCAGGAGGTTAAGTTGGTAGATACACCAGAGTCTGACGATGTCTTCGACGAGTTCGACGAGTTCGACGATATCTTGGAGCCACCTGCTGCCCCCGCACCTAAGAAGGCACCTAAGAAGGCAGCAAAGAAGAAAGCGGTCAAGAAAAAAGCTCCAACAAAGAAGACCGTGAAGAAAAAACCAGCAGCCGAGGTTGCGGACTCTAAGAAGCCAGCCAAGAAACGGGTTGGTAATCTCGGAGATAATCGCAAGCTTACTGTTAAAGGAAAGAAGTCTCTGCGTTCCAGGTGGAGTGTTGAGAACCGCGGTAAGTCTCGAGACGGGTTGATGAGTGGGCTGGTAAATGCCGCTCGTGACAAGTTCGGGGCTGATCGTGTTTTTGGTTCCCGCGAGGAGCTCGGACAACTGGCAATCGGCATCCCCACTCCGTCGTTGTCGTTCGAGTACCTGGTAGCCAACGACATCTTCCCATTGTCGTCAGTTATGATGCTGGCAGGCAGCTGGGGTAGTTGTAAGTCTGCGTTGTCGTATGAATTCTTCCGGTGGTTCTACGAGCTGTCCGGATTGGCAGTTCACATCGACACTGAAGACAAGTTTGATGCGGATTTCGCTTGCGACATCATGCGGGTTCCACACGAAGAGACGCCGATCATCTCGAACCGAGCCAATTCGGTTGAGCAGATGCAGCAAATTCTGACACATTACGTTAAGGAGCTGCAGAAGATTCTGATCGGCAATAAAGAGAATCCAGGGCCAGGGAAGATTGTTCCTTGTGTGCTGGCTATCGACAGTCTGGCCGGGGCGACATCAACCGAGATTCAGGAAAAGATCCTGAAAGACGGCAACGCAAACCGGACTCACCCCGTCAACGCGTTGAAGAACACGATCTACTTAAGCGGCATCAAGAAGCAATTCGAGAACTGGCCGTTTACCTTATTGGTCGTGAATCACATGAAGGAGAAAACTGATGACATGGGTAACACCCACCAATACACATTGGGTGGTCAGGCTTTCAACTTCCACGAGTCGTTCGAGTTGCGGAACTCGATCTGGAAATCGAAATTTAAGAACGCACAGTTCGAGGGTATCGGTATTCGGATCCACTGCTCCAAGAACTCGTTCGGCCCCACGGGTCGCCGCATCAAGACTCGATTCCTTTGGTGGATTGAGGATGATCCGGAGACAGGTGAGCCTCGTGATGTGTTTCTGTGGGATTGGAACTGGTCGCTCTGCACCCTGTTGAACGAAATGGATGGCATCCAGAAACAGCGATTGAAAGATCGTGATCTGGTCATCAAGTGCAAGTCTCCTCAAGCTGACATCGAGTGCTTGGCCAACTTTCGGGCAATTGGAATGGGCAAGGATGAATACCTGCCATTCCAGGAAGTCGGTCAGTTGATCCAGGATAACGAAGAAGTCTGCGAGAGAATTCGTGATGCCCTGAATATCAAACGGCGATACCATTTGGATCGCCCATACGATGAAATCATCCAGGGACACTTGGAGAACTCAGAATGAGTGGAACTAATCCGCTGAATCCGCTGCTCGGCAAGATCGAAAAGTTCGAGCAGTCCGATGAGCAGGTTCGACAATGGGTGTCGTCCCGAGTAGAGTGGACCCTAAGGAGGTTGAAGTTCGAGACCCAAAGAAAGGAGATCCTTTCGGAGGCTGTCGGAGGTTTGTATACTTTTGAGGCGTTCAACCGTGTGGTTGATTTTCCAATGACCCTGTTCGGCGAGCCCCTGAAAGAAGAGCCGCCGATACACAGGGACGCGAGGTCAATTCACCCACTTTGGTTCAAGGCGTTTATCGGACTGCCGTTCATGCGGTACTATGAAGAGGAGTTTTCAACGTTCAATGCTGCGAATCCAGAAAGGCCGCTCGGTATGGTCTTTCCCCGAAAAGGATTCTCGCAAGGGTTGATTGTTCACAATGGCGACTGGGACTTGTTCGTTCCGCCGCAGTCCAGCTGCCACATATTCAAAGGCGGAAAAAAGCACTCAATGAACCTGCTCGTCCAGCCATACACGGGTTTCATTGACCACGTCAGAAAAACCCTCGTGTGAGGGCTGACTTAAATTCCAGATTTTAGAAGAAGGGAAAATGATGGCTGTATCAAATGAATTGACCGTCCAGCAACGAGAAGTGATCTTCGAGGACATGGATCAGGTCACACAGGAAGCAGCCACGGACGGTGCTAAAAAGCTTCAAGCAGGTTTCCAGGTCGCACTCCTGATCCAGTACGACCTTGGGACGATCGTGAACCGAATCTTCGAGGCTGAGCATCTCAACGAGACTCAGCAGAAGCAGGAGGTGAAGAAACTGGCAGCGTACTGGAACCAGGATAAACTGGGGCCGACTACGTTGTACGACCTGCGAAATGTCGCATCCGCTTTTGACCGCGAGTTCATCAAGGAGCAGGTCGAAGAGCGACTGACAAATGGAGGGTATCTGACGTGGAGTCACTTCAAGGAGCTCCAGAAAGTCAGCAGCGAAAAGCGTCAACTGTCGATCTTGAAGCAGGTTCGTCGCCACTCTTGGAGTGCGAACGAATTGGCTCTGGAGCTTCAGGGCAAAAAGGAATCGGAAGTCAAACGAGCTGGTGGTCGCAAGCCGACACTGCCTAAGACACCGAACGCGATGCTCCAGAAGCTGTTCACGTCAATCCAGCAGTCGGACAATTATGTCCAGGCCGTTAACGAGCCTCTCGAGGGAATCTTCCTGGAGATGCCTGCCAGTGACGTTGACGACCAGTTCGTCTCGAACATCGACAATACTTTGGCTCGCATGGATGAGGCTCAGGCTCATATCAAGGAAACCGAGAAGAAACTGAAGAAAGTTCGGACTCGGGTCGTCAATGTGTTGAAGAAGGCTGAAAAAGCCGGTGCGAAGGAAGAGGCCAGCATGGCCTTGGCCGCTAAGGAATCTCCTGACGCAGGGGAGGGCGGCGGCAGCGTTACCGGAAAAAAGCGAGCCAAGAAGCGGGTTTTGAAGAAGACCCCGCAGCAGCGAGCAGCGGCGGCCAAGGGGCCGGTTTTGAAGAAGACCCCGCAGCAGCGAGCAGTGGCGGCCAAGAAGTCAACTTCAGTGACCTCGGCGAAGAAGAGCTCCAAGAGCTCGAAGGCTCCGGCGGCGACGAAGAAGAAGACTTCTAAGCGGGGTACTCCTCGCCGGTCGTCCAATGCAGCTCCTTCGGAAGCCGACGCAATACTCGCTGAGGATTGAGCGAGTAGGTGAAAATAGGATCCTGACGGTATTGGAACGAAGCCGTCACTGATGCCCGTAGCCTGACTTGTACAGGCTACGGGTTTTTTTTACATGAGGAAGCATTGAAGCCTGCAAGCGAAATTCCGCTTCATGTGGCGTGGCGAATGGTTGGCTGGCCTTGAAAACCGGCACCCGGCTTATACCCGGTGAAAACGCCCTATACTTGTGGGAGTCAAATGCGAGTTAGGCAGGTACCAGCTTAAAAGTCGCATGGTCAGAGGTACCCGATTCATCAGTTGTGCGACGACTCGAAAATGATGTCGAATGAGGAAGATTGATTATGTTCACAGTGTGTGCAGTACTTTACGGTGACCACCTCCCATTGGCTGTGAAGCTTTTGGAATCACTTAGGGTGAATTCACGCGTTGCGGACATCCGGCTTGGGCTCAACTCGGTCTCGACGGAAACGTCAAACTACGTCCATTCGTGGGCATTGGACCAGATGCGAGCCCAGCCGGTTTTTATCTTTGAACCGACAAATAACGGCAACGTGGGCAAGTACCCGTTGATGCGGCAGATGTTTCGCTACGGAGATTTGTCCGACAAGATCATGTGGTTCGACGATGATAGCTATGTTGACCCTGCTGCCGGTATTGATTGGTGGCACCGGGCTGATGCGGCATCGAACAAACAAACACAGATTGGTGCGATCCACATCATCATGCAGCGTGGAAAGCAATTTGAAGTGATACAGCAGCAGCCGTGGTTTCGCGGCAAGATCATCAATGCCCGTCATCGGTTCAAGTTCGTGACGGGTGGTTGGTGGGTTGCCAACACAGCTTTCCTGCTGAAGTGGGATTACCCCTTCCCTCAGCTGTATCACAACGGTGGTGACTCCATCCTGGGTGAGTTGCTTCGGCAACAGAACATCACGCCAGGAAAGTTCCCAGGGGGCTTACAGTGTTGTTGCGAGGCTTGCAGTAAAAAAGGCATTAAGCCGAATCAGCCTGTTGTGCACATCAATGTTGGTGGGCGACAAGGACGCAGAGGGATCGGCGTCAAGAACGAGAAGTACATTTGGTCGGATGGAAATCCGAACCCAAGCCTCGAACATCAGAATTTTGACATGAAGGTCTACCGATATGAAATTTGAGTACCACACATTTGAAGTGGAACCCTACCTGGCCGCAGGAAACCAACCATCATTCACAATGAAGGGCGTTTCTGCTGCTTCCAAGTACTACACGCTGATTGATCCTGGCAGCATGAAATACTCGCTGACGGCAAGTCAAAGTGAGGGAGTCAGGATTCCGGTATTTGCCGTGGCTACCTCTCCTGAAGTCGAACAACCGGAGGATGTTCGTGATCTAACTGTTGGCAGTATGTTGTTCGCTATGGGGTTGGAGAACGCCATGCGATTTATTGAAAACTTGAACCTGACCCTACCAATTGGACGTGTCGTGGTAGTTCTGGCAACAAATTGTCACGAACTTTCTGGTGGCCGATACAGGGCCTACTTCGGCATAACGGTGGAGGTCCCAAACTGAGAAGACAAATGAAACAACACAACTGGGGCAGGATGAAGCCTGATGATGGTTTCTTCGCAGCCTTGAACGTAAATGGTGAAGTGAGTGCCGAGTTGGTCTTTGGTTTTTATGTCCAAGGCTCGCTGGTCAAGTCAAGAATCGTCGATAGCCGTAAATGGCCGACAGCCCGACAGATTGGTGATCTGAAACGTCGGTTGATTTTTTGGGAAGGTTTTGCGGAATACCTAAATGCAGGGGGAAATCCGCACGAACTGTCCGAAGATTTCAACAGCATATTGGCGGACTTCAATGGGAGCCTGTTCTTCGAGGGGTGGTCGTATTTCGATACGGGCATCAACACGAACGGCAATCGCGTCCATGAGTTCATCAGTGATAACCCCGAGCATGTAACTCCGCAGCGTTTCGTACGTTGGGTGAGGAATGAATTTATTGACTACAAATTGACTGAGATTGATATGACGGATACTGAAAATCATGGATACAACGACACACCCCCCGAAACCAACAGTCTCCGTGAAGTTGGTTTTGGCGAGAAGGGACAAGCTGACGAGTAAGCTGACTCAGTTCCTTGGACATAAAATGGTGTCTGAAACATTTCAAGGGTTTGTAGACACCATGCACGCTAACCTGCCGGATAACATCCTGCGGGATACCGTGCTCAACAGCGTTAAGGGGTTGCTCAAGAAGAAGCTCTCTGATGAGATGTTGTACGAAACCTGTTGGAGGATCGCAGGTAACCTGGATGATTTGCTGGACCAGAAGCCTGTACCTGTGTGGGCAAGGCAGACTCGGTTTGAGTGGATTCCGGCTGAGGTTTGCGAAGTGCAAACTGTTAAGCGATTCCACAGACTGACGAATCAGTTGGTGTTTCAGTCGCTTGCCGGTTCTGTGGTTCCACGCCGAGTAGTGCAGCATTGGTCGTTTCGGAAGACGAGCTATCTGGCTACGTTCCGAGACGAACAAAACCGTGGTTTTGGTTTTGGTCGACATCGGTTGAATCGCCGCGGTGAGCAGCAGGGCCGATGTCTGTACTACGATGTGCGGCAGTTCTACGGCTTGCGTTGTCTACTGCTTCTGGATCCTGAGCGGTCCAAGGTGGAGCCCGAGGCCACTGAAGTAGGCCACACTGGTTCTCTCATGACACATAATCGTGAGTTGATTCGAGCCAGGGACAGGGTAGAGACGCCTTGTGCCCGAGGACTACCTGACACTCAGGAGTGTTTTGCGTGTCCGTACGGTACGGATATCTGTTCTTTTGCAACGCACCCGTCTACTTACAAACGAGGCAGTTGCCCGCGGTGCGGAGCTGCGGGATTTTTCGACACAGATGAGGAAGATCACCCAGGTATCTGTATCAACTGTGTTTTCGAGGAAAGGAGAATGTGATGGGAATTCACCCCAATCGCGAAGTTGTGGCTGTCGCAGAACATACTCGGCCACTTGGACGCACCCCATCTCTTTTCATCGAAGAGTACTGGGTTAACGGACCAGAACAGCACTTCGAGGAATGGTTGTACCGCAAGGGCTTTCGACCTGTGTGGGATCATTTCCTTGGGTCTACAGAAACATTGGACGGCATCGACGCAGATACGTTCAACGCCTATTACCATGACAAGGAACACGGGTTCCAGGTTGACCGGGAGCGAAGCCGTCGTGGCTGGACATGGGGCAACGTGGCTGCCTTTGCGTCCAGGATCAAATCAATCAAACGCTTTACCAACAGGAGCGACACATGACTTTACAAGCACGAATGAGTGCAGACGATCGTCGGCTGTACAACCCAGGCCGAGACGTGGCTCATAACTTTCAAGAGGTGATGAATCTCGTTGCCGGTAGACTGGAAGACGAGAAGTGGCCGGAGCTCAAGGAGATCCTCGCTCGCGAAGAGGTCAACATGGACGATCTCGGTGAGGCTTGCGGAGCCTACTGCCGGTACATTGCTTCCGCAGCGGATGAGGACAAGCGTGAATTGTCGATGATTGACTCTATGCGGGCTTCCGGCTTCATGGACTGCAAACCCGCAGCCCAGGTTGCCGTACTGGCCATGATCGGCACCTGTTATGCTGGAATACAGTTCGGCGGCATTCGTGAAGCAACCGTCGGGGGCGAAGGTCCGCTCGAGACTATCGCTGATGTTGCTAAACACGCTGAACGACTGAAGAGCTACATCGGCAAACCGCGATGGCGAAGGAGGCTGTCTGACCTGGTGCGAAGGATCGGACACGCGTTTCAAACCCTTCGAGGAGAATAATATGGACTGTCCCAAGTGCGGCGAAGAATGCTGCCGTGATGAGGTGGATGTCGGCGTCGGTGTGATTCATGGTCCTTACGGTTGTATGTGCGGTTGGTCGGAAGATCCACGGTATGATGCCAGCGAGGGCGAGTCACCAGCACAGCAAGAACACCCAGACTGGTTTGTTGATTCACAGGGTGGGTTGGTTCGCAAGTCGACGGTAGAGAAGAAACTCAAACACTTTGGTGTGAAAACTGAAGGACTCGATCTTTAACTTAGCGTCAAGGATGTAGCATGATTGTCAATGAATGGGACGCAGTCTTTACTGCTAAGTACGGACACCAATTTCCACAAAGTTATCTAACGTTCGACACGGAGTTCACCGGGTCAAACGGAAGGGATGATCTCATTTTGGAGATCGGACATACGATGGTGGAAGACGGTAAGGTCGTTGACGAGATGAACATCGTCTTGAATTGGTACGACCATCCACAGGTGCAGGAATCGTGGTTGAACTACAAGCTCAACAACATGCGTCACATTGTTGGCCCCAGCTGGACTTTGATGCCGGACATGGTACGTAAAGAGGGCATTGACCCAGTCAAAGCTCTCAGGTTTTATCACAAACTGTTTGACACTTGGAAGCAACGTGGGCTGCCTTTTGTAGCTCAGAACGGACAGACAGCTGACGAGCGGTTATTGCGTGGGAACTTCGATAAGTTCCTGAACAAGCCGTTTGAGTTACCGGCCAACGGATATTTCGATACGGGAGCAATCTACAAGGCGACCCAAATCTGGAATGCAACCGACGGTGACGCTATGAACTTCAAGCTGAACATGTTGCCTCATCGCACGGATACACTGAAGACATACTTTAATCGCGTCATTCACACGAGAGTTTCTGGTGTGAAGTGGAGTCTGGACTTGATCCTGGACCACTACGACCTGATCGAGAAACACAATGTAACGCCAGAGCAGAGGCACTCTGCTGGGTTTGATTCGTTGTGTCTTTACTGGATCATGGAGGAGTTTCACAGTCGTGTATCCAAAGTCAACGTCGAGGAAAATCCGTTCGCATCTGCGGAAGCAATGCAAAGGGCTTTCGATCAGGAGTCAGCAAAATACAAGCTTGCTCAGGAAGCGAAGGCGAAAGCGACAACAGAAGAGGCCCCCAGAGAGGCACCCGCCACTGGACAAGTCAAGCGAACCAAAGCCGCTCCTTCACAGAAGCGACGACGACGCAAACAGCGAGTAATTTAGGAGGTAAGAAAAGGTGAAGCGAAAGGATTATGTCTCTCAGGGCGAGCTGCCTGAGTATCGCGACGAAAATTGTCCAGTCAGTTGTCCTTTGTTGGGCCATGTTGAGTTCATTCCGGTGGTTGATCACGACCATAAGACTGGGAGGATTCGCGGTGTCGTGTCAAATGAAGGCAATGCGTTGTTGGGTAAGATCGAAAACTTCTACCGCTCGCGTTGTGTGAACGGGAAGTGGGACTTACCTGAAGTGTTGCGTATGCTTGCTTGTTACCTGGAACAGGAACAAGGGCCACTTCATCCGGTAGGCACTAGGCAGTTGACGAAGCGATTCAACCGAATGAAGAAAAACGAACAGAAAACTTTACTGCAGATCGCTGGAGCTACTTCCGAGGAGATCGCGGCCTGCAAGAACAGCAAGGAACGAACCAAACTTTATCGGAGCAAAATTGTCAAATGAGTAAAACACTACCTGAGCATCTGCGGACAGATGTAAGGGCTGGCGATCTGGGGGAGATCCAAGTCCACACCAGACTGAAGAATAACCGCGGCTCGTGTAATTTCTGCAATCGAACCAACTATTCTGTTGTGCACGAGTTGTCTGGTTCGCACCTCAAGGTGCGGCTGTGCAATCGTTGCCTACAAGTCGTGAGGAAGCACAAACCATGAAAGAAGGTGACAAAGTAACCCGAATGCTGGCAGGCTCGCTGCCACTGGAGTTGAAGATTACCGAGCTCACGGATGACCTTGTTGTCTGTGGGCCGTGGCAGTTCGATCGAGCAACAGGAGCTGAGATCGACGAGGACCTTGATTGGGGTCCACCGCCGCGACATACCGGGTCTTTCCTGAAGGAACTACAACGGAATGATTGATCCCGAGAAGATCACTGACTTTGAACGAGATGAAGCAGGGCTCCAAGAGTTCCTGCTTTTCGCATTATTTGCAGTCCACACAAATGCTGACGTAGCTGCCAATGCCTTGGCAACATTACTGAAGCGTGCTGGATCAAAGAAGGCTGAGCCCTTCAAAGCACTAAAACAACTGCGGCAGTTGTTGGATACTAAGAACGAAGAAAGCCGTCCTGGAGTAAAAGCAGACCTACAGGCCATTCTTTCTGAGTGCGGCCTTCGTTATCATGGGATGCGAGCAGAAGCAATTTTGAAACTCACGGACAAGATGGTCCTGGATCAGCATGGATTTTCAGCCCCAATGCTTTGGCAGCTGAAGCGAAGTGACCTGATACAGTGGTATGGGATCGGAATGAAGACCGCCAGCTTCTTTCTGATCCACTCACAGTATGATGCTGAAGTTGCTTGCCTGGATGTACACATCATGAGGTACTTGCGTCAACGACATGAAGACGCTCCTACTGACCCGTGGAAATCGAAGGCAGTGTACGAGAAGTGGGAGAGGGTGTTCCTCGACCATGCGACCGAATTGGATTATCATCCAGCAGAGCTCGATATTCTCATTTGGTCGCGGTACCGTAAAAATCCGGATTTTAGCGTGAAGGACATTCCATGGCGGAAGAACAACCCGAAACTCCCAAGATTCCCGACGCAGCCGAGAGCCAGGAAGCAAGCCCAGCTCCTGAATCTCGACCAGCTCTGACAGCCGAGCAGCAGGAGATTGCAGAAGCAATGACGGCTGTCGCTGCTATCGCAAATCGGCTGGTGGCTAATGACACGCGGTACGGTCGATTGATTGCCAGCATGTTGGCGTCTCGACAACTTTACGCGATGTGTCTGTACGAGCTCGAGCGGGTGTGTGCGGACACAAATTTCAAGAAGGCGACCGAACAGGAAGACGAGCCCGATCTGGAGGGTGTCGATAAAGAGTTGCCTGAAGCTCAACTGGCAATGCTTAAAGAGATCCTGATCAACTCCGCGGCGGTACAGGCCCAGCAACCGTTCGACGAGCAACTGCTATTTAACGGTTTCGTCAATACGGTGTTCCCTTGGATGAAGGACGTAGTGTCTCTGCACACTGAGATGCAGAACAAGGAGCGTAAGCGTCAATTCATGGAAAAAGAGAAGGAGCGTGTGGTCAAGAAGATCGCCTTTAACATCCAGATGTTTCCTCAGACTGAGGAAAGCGATGGCTTCTGGTTGGATCGCGGAAAGCCTGTGCTGTTCGTCGGCGACCGGGCTGTCCTGTTGTGGTTGATGGATCACGTCATCGAGAACGCCGTGAAGGTAGGTAACAATGTCGAGCAGATCCTGAGACTCCACGCCGGGGGTAAGCCCAAGCACACTGACTCACAGGTCTGGTATCTTCCGAAGGACGATTGGAGTGCGGTGGCTGAGACAAACACAGCGTTCCAGCGGGTCTACCAAGAACACGTCATGCACAACCTAGCGGCTCCAGTGGATTTGATGCTGGTGGACGATTTGTGTCATGCTCGCAAAGACATGTCGTATGCTTCAATTACCTCGATCGCTAACGAATCTCAAAAGAAATTCAAGCGTTGGGCTGAAGCTGCTGGTGCCTTACTGGTAGGCTGTCTTCCCTTGGATCGTTCACTCAAGGCCAACGAGCTCAACACTACGGAGTTTGAGACCTTGCGAATGCATAATACGCTGCGAGGCGTGGCCAGCAGCCCTATCACTGTTGACGGGACTGATTGGGTAAAGATCGAAGTGGGACAACATGAGGTTGCTCGATTACCTAAAGAGGAATTGGAAGCCTATCGAAAAAGCAATATCGTCATTCCTTAGGAGACAGCATGTACGTATTTGTAAGTTGGGCGTACCTGGATGTCGCCGTCGGAGCTGAGGAACGTCGAGTTTTCTGGCTCAAAGATATGCTGGAAAGGGAAGGCCTGGATGCCGGTAGCATTACCTTTCCAGGCGAACTTTCAGAAGAATCTGAAGAATCTGAAGAATACAGTCAGTTAACGGACAAGCTATCCACCGAATTCTGCTTGCCGGAATACGATGCCTGGCTTAAGGCGAGGGCAGACAACAAGACCCCCATAGATCGTGTGAATGGGAATCTGTTGGGAGTGCGTTTTGTCATTCCGGAGATGGAGAAGGTCGTCACGTATCAACTGTCGAAGAGGATGCCAGGTACAGGAAAGCTGCCCGTCAGCCTTGCCTGCCGGTCATTGCTGCTCAATACCTTCAAGGGCGAGTGGACTGGAGATTTGATCAAACCTGGCACAGACCGTTTGGTTCTGGTTGGGATGAAAGGCATCAAGAACTTCCTTAAAGATCTTGCGATAGCTTGTGCCGCCCTGGGGGAACCACTCCCTGTCGACTTGTGGCAGAGGCAGTCTTGCGTGGCCCTGCCAGAGGAGAAGAAACTGCGTGAGCTTGTTGATGCGTGTGCGTTTAATAAGCAAGGAGAGTCAGATCAAGAGAAGTATAAAAACTTGATCCTCGGTTGGATGGGGCCTGGGGCTAGTGCGGAACGCGACAGTGCGATTGCACTGGCTACCGGCTTCAGGCTTGGACTTAGGGGAACGTAGGATGGATCAGCAGCCTCCGAAATTGGAAAAAGACAAGCATTACACTTTCCGTCCGTTTCGGGTGCCAAAGTATCGGGTGCAGTTCGAGCGAGCAGGGATGCTCGCCGACATCCCTGGTTATGTTTGGTACTCCCCGGCTGCGATGTACGTCTGGGGTCGTTACTCTGAAGTGAATCTGTCTGACTTGGTCCAGCAGAAGGACGTGAAGATCTTCTGGTACAAGTTTGATCGCCCGATCTTCAAAGGTTTTACGGTCAATGGGGATCCAAGCTGGAACCACACATTGTGGGCAGCCCGGGAAGAAGACTGGGCTAAGATTTATGGTACTGTCCTTGAGACGGTGCAGTTCGATATCCCAAACAAGCGGTTGTACCAGTACGCTTTACAAAAGTTGACTGTTTATGATCCGCTGCATGTGGATAATAATCGGGTGGTACTTCAGTCAACTCCGCAGATTGATATCCACGCCTTTGCTGTACTCTCCAATGTTGGGCAATTCGCATTCGATACCCGAAAACCGGATGTGCGGGCTCAACCTGGAATGGTCACATTCAAACCTGAAAAGTTACATACCGACGCGGCGAAACGGCTGTTTGCTCAAGAGGGGCTGACTCAGGACGACGCCTTTGAACGTTACAAACAGATCATGCTCGACGCTCAAGACGCTGTGTTCGAGCAAAAATGGAAGAGGGAAACAGATGGCTGAACAAGTGGATGAAGTACCAACTGGGAATAACGCACCTGCTCCTGTGGAGTTCCCACTGCCTTCGCTGCGTAAATTCCTACTGCCGGATCAGTTGGTGTTGTTACGCTCTTTTGAGGCTCCGACGTTGCCTGAGCTTGACGCTCAAGTGAACCAGTGGGTTACCGAGACTATGGCTATCATCACCATTCCATCCTCGATTAACAAAATTGAAAGTGCGTCTGGTACAACTTATACCGTGACTTTGACACACATTCGAGCGGCAGACGGGATTGAAAATGTCAAAGCTTAAAGAGCAATGGGAGAAATACCTTGACACAGTACCTGGCCTTGTTGACGTCGTGGTTCCGCAGAACACTCCGCTTGGAGACGACGACGCCGAGTATCGAGCCTTCGCGGCAGACTTACCTGCCGACATCGCGGAACGCATGGCTGAAGCCCCCAACCAGGCCGATGAACCGCCTTGGGAAAAGGTCATCGAGCACCAGTGGTGTCTTTGCGAAATGCCCGAAGCGGACTTTCCCAGAGTCTACGCCTTTCCCTCCCTCAAAAGACTGGTCGAAGCACTTGCCAAACGTGAGGGAAATGAAACCGCCGTTTGGCCGATGTTCGGAGTACCGCTACGACTTACCAAAGCATTGCCGAACCCTAAGAAGCCTGGAGCCTTGACCCGCTACCTTTTACTGCCTAACCAGCTGGCTGCGGTAGTTTCAAGCAATGAGGGTTTTCAACTGATACCCCAAACCGTCCTACCGGACAGCCTGGAGATGCAGGATGAGGGTTGGTTAGGTGATCCAGATTTGTTGAAAGAGCAAGGTTACTTCATTGATGGCTTTGTAGAGGAAGACGAGTTTTCGACTGATCCCGACATGGGGTCGGACGATGACGATGGGGAAGACCCCAACTACATCGAAGAATAATCCTTTTTTTTTAGCTATCAGGTAACGCCATGGCCGATAATTCAGTTCGTAATAATTCGCCAGATCCGAAAGAGTACCACCAGAACATTGGCGGTATGCCGGGTACGATGATTCCTCGTTCTGGTCGGGATGGCCAGTCCCTGGCGTTCGACCCAAACAAACCTCAAACTGTTATTGTAGATCCCGGTGAGGACGGTGGCGGGTTCCAATTGGACATGTCTGTCCTGGCAGCAACTAAAACCAAATTCAACTCCGCGGCAGTACGATCAGAAGTAGCCGGTGACGTCACGTCTTTCTATCGTGAAGTCAGCGAAGGGCTCGTGGAGAAAGAGCAGCTCCAAGAGGAGCTGAAGACCAAACTCCAAGCAAAACTGAAGGAACCTTCACCGATGCCTGAACCAATCAAGCCGATCACGTCCTTACCTCCTGTGGGTCAACCGAAGCCGAAGTTACCAAGTGAAGCCGAAATGGAGGCTCAAGCCGCAGCCTTCGACACCGAGGGAGCGATCGACCGGTTGTTGAGCGAGGAGAAGGTTAAAGCTGAGCAAATGAAGGAGAAGCAGCGAGCTTGGTCTGCCATGGCTCACGATGCAGGAGAAACTCCAGCTCACTTGCAGCGGCAGCCGGAGGAGATGACAGAGATACGGGCCTCACTCAACAAGCAAGGCGAGGCCATTAACGCCTTGATCGGTGTGCTGCACCGTATGGAGGAGAAGTCTGCTGAGCCCCCAGCGGAGCAAGCCCCACCTGCTCAAGAAGAGACACCCGAGGCCACAAAGGCGGAAGAGGTAGAGAAGCTCAATCCGTTCGAGAGCCTGAAGATTGAATTCCTGGTTGAAGACAAACCCAAACGGCCACAGTATGAAACCTATTTCGAGATGTCGAAAATGGGTACAATGGCTGCACGTTACCACGCTGTGGTGGTCGGGCAGCAGTGCTTGGCCTTGGTTTACGACACACGGTTCGAGGACGGTTTCCAATACCTTCCACCGAACTTAGGTGAAGAGAAGATCACAGTTTCAGTTCCAAAGCTGGATGACGGCGTTTATACTTGCTCCTCATTAGGGTTGCATTGGTCCATGGGTTGTTTGGACGTCGTCATTCTCATTAAACATGACGGAGTAGAAGAATGACGATGGAAAAGAATGGTGCAATCAGCAGTGAAACCCCTGGGTGTTGCGGCGGCGGTTTTAACCCCAAGGAAGCGTCGGCAGACAACCAGCCCCAACAGCTCAAGCTTTTTCCGGAGACGGATGTGGAGGCTGATGCCATGGAACAAGACCTCACGAAGCAAGCTGTCGACTCGGTCGAAGACGCTAGTAAGCCTAAGTAGTAATTTTGACAGCAAGTCACGGAGGATCGGTGAATGTCCATTCTTTCAGCAAATAGTCCCTATTTCCAAGCCGGAGCAGGTGCCAACGGTGATGAGGGCTTTGCCGATCCGTTCAACGATATAGCCACCACCCAGATGCCGACAACAATGAAGTCGGCTCTGTGGTGGTCCGAATACATCTGGACGGTGATGGGCACCTACCGGATGGCGATGGAACGAATCGTCAGTTACTTCATCACTGACGTTGAGCTCGGAGGGGATGCCAGCGATGACGAAAAAGACAAGTACCAGGACTTCCTGGGCGAACAGCTTGACGCTTTAAGTTTCCTGGGCCTGATGATGCGTGACAGGCTTTGCTACGGGAACGCATTTGCCAGTGTTGTTGTTCCTTTTCGCCGCTATCTGCAGTGCCCCAAAACAGGCGATCTCTACCCACTCAAGATCGTCTATTACAACTTCAACTTCCAATTCAACGACAAGTTCGAGTTCATCGCGACATGTCCGAAGACAGGCTGGCGTGGAGCTTGGCATGTAATCGACAAGCCTCGTGAGGAGTCGGATCACTTAATTCTCAAGCGGTGGAACCCGCACGAGATGGAATTGCTGCACGACCCCTACACTGACGAAGTAGCATATTTGTGGCGAGTTCCTGAGTACTACAAGCGGATGATTAAAGAGGGGAATCTTTATCATCTGGAGCGAGCCAGTAAGCAAGTACTCGAAGCGATCAAGCACGATAAGCTGTTCCGCTTCAATCCTGATGCGATCTATCACATGAAGGAACAGACCCTGGCGGGCATTCGCAACATGGGTTGGGGCCTTCCTCGCAGCCTCGTCAATTACAGGCAGATCTGGTACGTCCAGGTGCTGCGGCGATACAACGAAGCAATTGCGTTGGATTACATCATTCCCTTCAGGTTAATCACGCCTGAAGCTCGAAGTGGTGGGCAGAGTGGGCTTGGTACTCAAGACCCCATGTCGGTCTACAACGCAGGCGATTTCCGCTCACAGATCCGTCACATGTTGAATAAACGACGGCGTGATCCGGCGTCTTGGCAGATGCTGCCATTCCCTGTGAATTACCAGATGCTGGGCGGTGATGCCAACCAACTGGCTCCTACGGAGCTGATCACACAGGGTTTCGATACGTTACTCAATGAGACGGGCACGCCGGTTGAGTTCTACAATGGTTCCTTGTCCATGCAGGCCGCTCCTGTGGCTCTGAGGCTGTTCGAGAGCACTCACCGTCAATTGGTGTCTGATGCGAACAACTTCTTACAGTGGATGTGCAACACAGTCAGCAGGGTCATGTCCTGGGAGATTGTGGACTGCAAGCTCAAACGAGTTACGCTGGCTGACGATATTGCAAAGCAGACTACTGCTCTGCAGTTGATGATGGGTCAGCAGCTTTCTGGTACATCTGGTCTGGCTGCAATTGGTTACGACTGGGAGACCGAACAGAAGCGACTTGCCGACGAAGCACGCAAGCAACAGGAAATGGCTGCTCGGCAAGCGGAAGAAGCAGAGCAGGCTGGGCTTGCCCAGCAGATCGCCAAAGGACAGCCAGCAGGAGGCGGTATGCCTCCTGGCGGCGACCCAGCAGCTGCTGGTGCAGGTGGGGATCCTGCCGCGGCTGCTGGTGGCGGTGGTGGCGATCCTGCTGCGGCTGGTGGTGGTCCAGGTATGGCCGCACAGGGCGGTATGCCTGTGTCGGACTACATCCAGTCGATGGGTCCGAATGCCAACGTTACGCCTAACGATCTGCAGTCTGCTGCTGAGATGATTGCTCAGGAGTTACTTGGTTTGCCTGAAGGCACCAAAGATTCGCAGCTTCGAGAACTGAAGAAGCACAATCCAACCCTTCATGCTATCGTGAAGGAAAAGATGAACGACACGCGACAGGCTGCTCGTCAACAAGGTGGCGACCAACTCCTGCAACAGCAGTTCGGAGGGGGAGGCCAACCTGGAGCTCCCATGTAAAGGGCGATTATGCTAAGAATTGGTTTCATTTGCCCTGCCTACGACGCCGTCGCATTCGACACATACACCCGTGCAGCCTTGATCTCGTTCTTTGATACGACTCCAGGTGGTGTGGCTCTGGTTGTTGATGACGGCTCTACATCTTGGACTCCAGCATACGAACAGTCATTGCGGGAGCTCGTGTGTGGTTACGACCATGCTGAGATTCACTTCAAGCACTTCCCGCAAAGAGGTGGGCTGACTCGCAGCTGGAATGCGGGTCTGGCCATGGCCGATGCAATGGGACTGGACTACGCTATTGCGGGTAACAATGATGTGATCTTTACGGCCAAGTGGTACGAGGGACTGTTACATGCATTGACCAACGGTTATGCGTTAACTGGTCCACTCTCTAACGCTCCAGGCATCACAGCCAAAGGGAAGCAAGAAGTCCAACGTTATCTTTCGAGGTTCGTTCTGACGGACGATCGTGATAAATTGGATACCATAGCGGCTGAGTTACATGAGAAGCATCTCGGTAAGGTTGTTGAGTCATCAGTCAATGGCTTCTTCCAGATGGCTTCCATGGACGCTTGGCGACAAGGTAAGTTCGACGACAGGCATTACTACAAACCCAAAAATACTCACACCAGCAAAGGCCGTCGAAATCCTACACCTTTGATGACACTGAATGAGGATGAATTGCAAGGTCGTTGGGCAAGGAAGAAGATGCGATCCGCTATTGCTTTAGGAAGCTTTGTATTTCACTATCGGGCTGTTTCTCGAGGCGATAAGTACAAACGCGGAAAATGGTACAGACAAAAATGAGCAAAACAGTCATCTACAGCTGCGTGACAGGCAACTACGACAAGTTGCTGTCGGCCATTCTGGCCTCTCGGGCAATTCCCGAGAAGGATGTAACTTACGTGCTCTATACCGATCAACCTGGAGTGCCTGAGAAGTACATGTCGTCAGGCTCTCATTTGGCATGGGAAATACGTCCTCCGGTATGGAAACACAGGCTTTGTCGTCGTCGCACGGCTCGCTGGCATAAGATCATGAGCCACGTCCTGTTTCCTGAGGCAGAGCACACCATTTGGCTTGATGGCTCTCAGCGGCTGCATGCAGTTAAGGCATCAGAGATTTTGTTGCCTCACTTGCAAGACAACCACGTCGCGACTTTCAAACATCCTGATCGTACATGTGTGTATCAGGAGTTGCATGCTTGCAGGCGACTCAAGAAAGACAACGCAGTGTTAATGGAACGCCAAATGGGGGCGTACCGTACTGACGGCTATCCGACATTTAATGGTCTGGTCGAGACAGCTTGTGTCCTCCGTACAAACAGACCGGAACAGATCGAGTTCAACCAGCTATGGTGGAAGCAGATCAAACAGCACAGCTTTCGGGATCAACTGAGCTTCAATTATGTAGCATGGAAGCTGGGAATGAAGTATGGTCGAGTACCTGGTTGTCGTGCGAAGTCTGACTTCTGTGACTTCGTAATGCATGGTCACGGTTAACTCGTCCAAGGATCACTAATGCTTAAGGTCGGTCTGCTTACTCCCTATGTCCGCAACGAGGTAACACTGGCCGCCACGCAATTTGCAGATTGGCTGACTCGTTGCGGTATTGATGTGGCGATTCTGTCTGACTCAAAGATAGAGTCAGGTATTCACCCCGTTTGGGACAAAAGGGTCAAACGGGCTCACAGGAAGAACGTGTACGCTTGGGCCTACGGCTCGACGCATCTTTGTTGGTTTAGTGCGAACTCCAAAGCCTTGCAGTGGTCCAGGCTGGTCGGCTTCGACAAACCTAAGTTTCGCACCAAACATTACTTCTTCCCTTATTGGTCACACTGGCCTGACCGTTGTGACAATTTCCTACGGCAGTCCGATCGGGTCATCTGTTTGAACCAGGACCTATTCAACTGGCTCAAGGAGCATCGGCGACCCAACATCCTGGAGTACGACCGAACCTGGGCTAATCTGCTGCCTGCTGAGCAAGTGCTAGTGCCGAAGCATGGCCGAGTCAGCAAAGATCAAACCTACCTGATGGCTTTGCTGACCAGCACCACGCATTTGGACCTGGGTGAGGGTATTCTCGACGTATTCGACTTCTTGTTGACTACGAGGCCGGACCTGTGGTTGACTGTTGTCCTGGAGAAGTCATTACCGCGGAACTATCGAGCCAAGTTGTCCAGGCTGGGTCAGGTTCACAGGGAGCGACTCACAGTCGTACATAATCCGCCGTACTACGCTTACAGCGATCTGGCTCGCAGACATGATTGGGTTTACGTCGCCAATACCCGGCATCTGTTTGGTTCCCTAATATATGCTTTGCTGCCGAGCACAGTTCCGTTAATCTGTCATGATGTGCCACCGGTTGGAGCTCACATACAAGACAACAACAATGGGCGACTGATACCATGCGAGGTGCACGACGACTCGGCCCCGATAGCTGGAGTCAGTTTAGATGTGGTTGGCAATTATCTGGACGAGATACTGGATGAGCCTTCCATTGTGTTGAAGGCGTTGCAGCTTACAGGCGTAGAGCTGTTCAACAAGCGTCAAACGGCATTCGAGCGTTTTATCAATAAAGAGTTCATTGAATGAAGCCCTTAGTGAAGAAGAACATCATCGTAGCTGGCACTCCAGGGGCCTGGATCAACGTGATTGCTGGCCTGTTGAATGAGCGAGGCTGGCAGATCACTTGGCCGGGGCAGGACATTGACATTCGTGACGGTCAGTTATTCCATGACCACAACAAACAAAACATCGAGGTGCAGAACATCCACTACATGTTGTGCTCTCAACACGGGTGTCAGTTGGTTTCAGCGGATTTGCCGAAGTTTTACGGTACGCCGTTTCCTGGGCCAAAAGAGTTCATCGAGAGGTTTGACAAGCCTGCTGTGATTTCGGGAACATGTATGTCACCGTTTTTGGATCTTTGGGTTGAGACCGCTGACGTAGTGATAAGCATTGAGGCCACACCTGAAGAAGATGTTGAGATGCTGAATAAGTGGACCCACAACAAACGCTCCGAAAGACAACTGCAGGATATTTGTGATGTCCACGTTGAGCGATACAATGAGCACCTGAAATTATTTCCGAAGGTGTTTACAATGAGCAACGCGGAAGTTCGTGATCGTCGTGTTGACGGTTTGGTGCGATTCTTAAATTCCGTATTTTAGGAGAAGGACATGGACCGAGTACGACCGAAGGGTGAGTACGGTGCCAAGTCCTTCCCAATTCCAGAAGGGAAAACCATGACGACCCCAGAGAACCCAGTAGACAAGAAGATGGACCAAAGCGTTAACAAGGCTGCGGGACTACAAGCTACACCTGTACCTCCAAGCGAGGTTCCGGTACCTCCAGTGACTGCTGCGGCTCCCACGCCTCCAGTTGCAGCTCCAACGCCGCCTGTAAGTGCTCCGGCTCCACCGGCACCTGGAGGACCACCTCAGTCCACAGGGCAACCGAGCGGCATGAATACGGTCAATGTGGCCAACGTGGCTGCTCAACTGGATCCCAGTGCTCATGTGCAGGCCGCACAACAGGTCGTGGTTAACGACATCTTCGGCTATGACGTAGCCTTCAACATGGCCTTCCTTGGGGCAGGACAAGGCGGAGCACGCATTGCGTCGAGCTTCTACGACATGGGCTACCGGCGTGTTGGGTTGTTCAACACTGCGGAGAGCGACTTCCAAGGGCTGCCTGAGGAAATTGAACGACATACGCTCGAGTTGGGTGGTGCCGCCAAGGATGCCAGGTTTGCTGAAGAGGCACTTACAGGGCGTGAAGAAGAGATCTGGGATCTCCTTCAACGTTCCTGGGGCAACGACATGGATTATGGATTGATCTGTGTCAGTCTTGGCGGCGGAACAGGCAGCGGTACCAGCGGTAAGTTGGTTGAGATTGCTCGCCAGTACATGGAGAGCAAAGGGAAGCCGCCGCGAGTGGGAGTGATTCTCTCAATCCCCGCCTATACTGAAGGGCAGCAGGTATGTCGGAATGCGGTTACAGCATTCCAGAAGCTGATGGAGCTCAAATGCAGCCCCATGATTCTGATCGACAATGCTCGCATCCATCAGCTGTATCGCCCTGGCATGACCCAGTTGTACAATGTGGCTAACAGCACGGTCAGTCAGTTATTCCATCTGTTCAACCAGCTGGCAGCTGTGCACAGCCCGCTCATCACCTTCGATCGTAGCGAGCTGGCACAGTTGCTTGATCACGGCATTTGTGTAATGGGGGCAGCGAGCCTGCAGAACATTACCAGTCCTGCGGACATCTCTGCGTCGATTCGGGATCAGCTAACCAACAACGTGTTGGCCGAGGTGGATCTGAAGAGCGGAACCAAGGGAGCCTGTTTGTTTGTTGGCGATCAGACGCATCTGGACAATCTCAGCCTCGACTATTTCGATGCGGGTTTCACCCAGATGAACCGTACGCTTAAGGGAGGCAACAGCGTTGTTCACCGCGGCGTGTATATCGGCCAATCTCCTGGTCTTCAGGCATACGCCATGATCAGTGACTTGAAGCCGCCCGTGGCCACATTGGCCAAGTTGGCAAAGGAAGCCAACATCACTAAGGCCCAGCTCAACGGAGGACTGGCACAATTTCTTGGAGTAAATGACTAATGGGTGCTGTAAAAGAATACCTGATGGAGCAAGCACAGCAGGACGCTGACGATCAAGCGACCTGCGAGGACTGCGGTGCAGAAATGGATTTCATTGTGGCCGATGGTGATCATTATTACTGCTGCCTAGAGTGCCAAGATCGTGAGCGTGAGCACCAGGAAGCAACAGATCCACCTCTTGATGCGGGTGAACTTGCCGAAGAAATCTATACTAAATTGAAGAGAAAATGATACCCTTCGGGTGACAAAATTGAGCCCATTTTTGGGCCACTTGTCCTATATCTCTCCCTTGAAATCACACACATACGGAAGGAATTAACCCATGTTTACGAACCAAACTGACGCGATATCCGGCGATCTGCAGGATTTGTTGACCTACTTGGAGGCCAAATTTCGGGCTGAGACGCAACAACCCGAGGGAATTAAGCTCAAAGAAGACGGCTTTCTGGCCTGGGCCAAGGGGCATTTGGGTGAAACTCGGCCAAGCGAAGTCTTCGCTGTGGACAACAATTACGGCATACTGCTGACCAATGGGCAGCGGATCAAGCTGTGTCCTGATGTTGCTGGCGAAGAGGTCAGAACTGGCGATATGGCCAATCCTGACCAGTCCATTCCTGTAACAAGAATGAAATAACCCATGCACAATCCCTTACTCGTCGGCCTTGTTGCTTACGCTCTCCGGACCAGTCAAAGCGTCCACCAGAGTCATTTTCAGCCTCACTTTCTGGAGCTGGTTAAAGACTTGCGGATGTCCGAAAACTGGGATGAATTGCCGTGGTACGCCGACTTACATCAAGACTGGGTTGATCGCATCGAGACCGAAGCGTTTCTCGAACTGCTTAGTGATTTCAAAGCCATGTTCGGCGAGATCCTGCCCGAGCAGTTGATACCTCCAGGGCAGGAGATTCGCCTCAGGATTCTCGTCGATAACGCCAAACCCATTAGCTACAAAATCAAGAGCGTCTACGGCACATTTACTGTGCAGTGGGAAGACGGCACGCAGATTGAATACAACTGCCGTCCGTTGGGTGCAGAGAAGGTTGTTTTCAACACCCAGATGATCGCCAAGCTCTCTCATTTATTTGCTGATCAATTCGTCGAGGCTTCCGTGCAGCCTGGTCTTGATACGTTTCATGACCAGGTGGCCAAGCCTTTCGATCCAGAGAAGTTCAGTGACTTGATGAAGATCCTGCAGGATCATATTCAAGGCCTGGATGCCGCGGATCGGGAGGACTATATGCACATTTTCATTCGTCTGAATCATCAGTTCGGCCCGGGGCCGGACATGCAGATGCAGGGCGAAGATCCTCCACTTGAGTTTATCGAGGGTGGTGGTGGTTTCTAACTAGCAACGGAGTGCACTATGTCCACGGATGGACCAAGAGAACCTAACGAAGATGCCGGATGTTTCATTTTCTCACTCATTTTCCTGGCCTGGGCCTGGATTACAGGTATGGGTTTGGAGGCGATCTTCGGCCAATGACTTAAAATCCGGAATTGAACATGGAACTACTCAAGAGAAGAGATTAAGAACACTGATGTTATCGACAAGAACTCCATTTAACTTAATGGCACCTTGCGATTCGATACGGTGTGAGACTTCGTGGAAGGAGAAGTCAAATGACTCTTCCTGACACTTACGATGACATGCAACGAAATGTCCTCCGCTTGTAATGATCCTACGGGGTGGTAAGACACCCGATCAGCATGGGTAGCTCCCTGTTAGTCTGATTGCGAAACGAACGAGAAATCGAAAAGGAGTAGATCGGATCGTTACAAATTTTGGAGATTTAGCTTTGATGGTCAAAGCGTCCGGCTGAAGACCGGAAGAACTCGGTTCGATACCGAGAATCTCCACTTGGTAGCTTAATTAGTTTATGTTTTTTATAAACAATTAAAGCTACCACACTACATAAAGGCAGGAGGAATTATGCCTTTATGTAGAAAATGTGAAACACCGTTTCCGGTAAAAAAAGAAATAGATGGAAAGGTAAGAAATTTACAAAATAGAAAGTATTGCCTGACCTGTTCTCCGTTTGGAAGTGGAAACACAAAAAAACTGGAGAAGCCAAAAAAAGAAACTAAAAAGAGAGGCGAGAAATATGCTAAGTGGCAAAAGAAAGCTCGCAAAGAAAGAAAAGAAAAACTGGTGAACTTGGCAGGCGGCAAGTGTGTCATATGCGGATACAATCGTTGTCATAAAGCTTTAGAGTTTCATCATAAAATTGAAGATGAAAAAAATGACAAGAGTTTTGGCATATCACAAAATGGTATGCTCGCAAAATGGAGCAAGCTAACAGAAGAAGTTCAAAAGTGTGTTTTGCTTTGCAGTAATTGTCATCGTGAAGTACACGAAAATTTACATCCAAAACTTGTAGAAAAATGGAACAACGAAAAATGAAAACACCAAGAAGCAGCTTTGTTCCTTAACACAATTCCGTGTTAAGGGAGTGAAGCAAGATGGGATATCACAGAGCACCGAAGACAACACAAGAGCGACGTGCAAATGGTCGTCGATGT